>ERZ1090880.101-NODE-101-length-52187-cov-26.315526_pt1 | contig 52187 bp, 87 predicted proteins | sample MGYA00478471_ERZ1090880 | MGnify/ENA primary metagenome ERZ1090880 (study PRJEB33644, sample SAMEA5815734) | chicken gut metagenome | biome: Chicken; feature: Gastrointestinal Tract; material: Caecum | place: Ireland | collected 2019-01-01 | study: A study of the... | reverse complement strand
CCTGGACAGGCTGGCCCCGAACAGGTTGGCCCTGGACAGGTCGGCCCTGGACAGGCTGGCCCCGAACAGGTTGGCCCTGGACAGGTCGGCCCTGGACAGGTTGGCCCCGGACAGGTTGGCCCGTTCGCCGCCATCTTCACCGCGCAGCCATTTCAGGTGCTTATCCAGGATGTCTTTCAGTTTCTTTGCGTCCATGATTTATTCCTCCATTTTGTACGTCTCCCGGAAACTGCCGCCGGGGAAATCGAATTGTACGGTGTAGTGATGGTGCGGTGTGTTGATGTCCACCACTCTGCAGGGCTGCGGGCCTGTCCGGGAGGTCACAAAGGCGCTGGTGGGGATGGTGGGTTCCAGGTATAGCTTGTCTCCGACTTTCATCGCTCACCCTCCAATCGGGCCAGCAGACGCATAAACCAGCCGGCGGTCGTGCAGACACCAATCAGAACAAATACTTCATTCATCATCCTGCACCTTCTCAACTTTGATTTCCGCTGTAATTCCCAGTTTTTCCAGGCGCTTCGTGTACAGGTAAATCAACGCTCTCTGAAAGCAGTCAAGCTCTTCCATAACTTCCTCCTTGCGTTTTCCCTCTGGAGGATTTATAATCTAACCAAAGGGATTGTTAGTGGTGTCTCAATCCTGGCCCTGCTCGATGTTGGTAGCATTGAGTGGGGCGTTTCTTATTTCACATCGTAAACATGGTAGCGTCCAAAACCGCTAGAACGTCCACTTCCAATTCCAAGACCAAACCCAGCCATATTAATGATGTTGACAATCTGGTTCAGAGAGTACACGTTCTCTGTATAGGTGATATGGACCTGGGAGCGCCAGCCGGTAAAGCGGTTGATGTAGACGAGCACCGGAGCGCCTCGCTTAGGAGACATAAGAGACTTGTCTACAAAGTGTTCGGTGAATGTGATGGGTTCCAGCCGGTTCGTCACGTTCATGGCGTTGTCAAACTTCGTGGAGTAGGTGTCGATCTCGTTCCGTACCACCGCCTGACAGAAGGACTTTTTCAGTCCAAATCCGGTAATGCAAGGGGCGTTTTCCCGCAACATCTTCTGCAAGACTTCCTCCGTGGATTCCTCATAAGTATCTTCCATAGGATAGCCGTCCCGCCAGTGGATAGCGGTAATAATGTCCTCCCAGATGTTCGGAACCTGCTTGATCGTCTTTTTGCCGTCCCGTGCGTCCGTCAGTTCCCGGATGGTACGTGCGTTCATCTTGTTCAGAACAAGGTCTCCGTCTCCTTCAATGTAGACCGTGGCCTGCTGGATTTTGATAGGTTCAATCGCCACCACGTTTTTCTCTTTTGTTGCCATTTTTCATTACCTCCTGATTGATAGAGCGGGTATTTTTGAAGGGTTGTTTTGTCCTATACTGTCGTTTCGTTTAATGTTTCTTTTTGACCTTAAGCGATCTCTTCTTTACTTATCTATCATTTGGTGAGAGGGACACAACCCCTCAGAAATACCCGCCCTATGGTTTTGTTTGGTTTGTTTTACTTGTGGTTTGTATGTTGATTTGTCCTATATTGCGCAACAAGCGCCAGAGAAGACTTGTTTTGTTCTGTGTTGTAGATTTCATCGTTATAGTGTTTTTTAAGGACCTTTTATGTTCTATAGAGCAAAATGTAGAGAAGGCAAACAAGCCCTCTATGCCGCCTGTTGCGCAAGGCGTTTATGCCGTTAATGCGTTGATTGCATCGAAAAGCCCATCCAGCTCTTTCAGTGTGCTGTACTTTTTTTGAAAGGCTTTCAGCTCTGACAAGGCACGGTCAAGGAGTTTTTGGTACTCATCCTCGTTCCGCATGATGTATGAAACCGGCTTGTACCCTTCCTGGCTGTCTGTCTTGTAGAAAAACCGGACTTCCTGCTTTTGTTGCTCGTCATCGACTTCCTTGACGATCAGGTGGCAAACAATTTGCCTAGCCTGATATACTCTGTACTTCTCTGCGGCCTTTGTATCGTCCCATTCAAAGCACTTGTGAAGCTCTGTGCTTTCGTCCCGTGCCTTATCTACAATTTCTTCCGGCTTAACCGAAAGCCCAATGGACGAAATCTCGTCTGCAACCTTCTGCGCGTCAGCCTTGAATACACAAGGACCGCTTCTCCATGTTGCTACTGTCATGTTTCCTCCTTCACACAAATAGAGAAAAGAATTTGACGAAGAACCACAGCGCCGCCGCAATACCAGCCACCCAGCAGATTGCCTCAAAGTGTTCCGGTTTCATGGGCGGACGCTCAAATAGGAATTCTCCGCCGCCTGGTAGTTTCAATTTGATTTTCATAACTCCTCCTTGTACTTAGCCCGGAGGAGTGGTATACTAGCCTCGCGGGCCTGTTGGTCGCTTCAATAGGTTCCGCAGCCCTCGTCAGTGTTTCCGGCACTGGCGGGGGCATTTTTATTGCTGATCGTCCGAAAGAAACTCCTCTACTGTGATGCCGAACAGTTTTGCCAGCTTGACAGCTTCGCTAATGCTCGGCTCGGTGTTGCCGCGCTCCCAATTAACAATGGTTGCGCGGGATACTCCCATCTGACGGGCCACAAACTCTTGTGACCAACCGGCTTTGGTGCGAAGGGTTAAGAGCTGCATTTGATCACCTCCTTGTATTCATCCCACTTATGGGGCCTAATAGGCCGCAAAAACGGCGGAGTGTTGAACACTAGAACAAGCGCCGGACCGATTCCGGGGTAGTTGTCAGCTTTGTAATGGCTGACCAACTCACCGTTGCGGATGCGTTGCTCGATGCGGTTGTGGTAGGGGTACATTACGCCATCATCTCCTCGATATATTTAACTGCGTCAAGGACACGAAGTCGGCTGTCAATTCCGGGGTGCACCGTCCGGTGCAAAGAACTGTTTTTGATGTGCTCCACATAGTAATTCTGAGCAAGCCCAGTATTCCAGAAGTGCACCAAACATCCGCCGGGGGTCAGGTAATGGTTTCCTGACCGTTTCCAGCATTTAGGCCAACGGATAGCTGGAGTGTCTGGGAGTTCCACCAAAATTGTTTTTGTGCTCTGATCGTACTGGTCAGCAGGGAAAGAACGGTAATAGTTCTTCCACAGGCTGTATGGTAATCGTTTTAACATTTTTATTTCCTCCTCGTTTGCTGTGACTATACTATACCACTTACCGCTCTATATGTCAAGTATATTTTGCAAACTTTTTTAATCAATCGGGCATAAAACAACCGCCCCCATTTCTGAGGGCGGGTATGTTTTATAGAGCCCTGATTTTCCGCATGACCCCATTGTAAACTCTGGGGTTGGCAACCTGGAGCGTGTCCATCAGGTCGTCCATGATGTGGAAAACGTCCTCCTGATCTCGCCCCTCGATCTCACGCAGAAACTCACTGTCTCCATAGCGGCCAGTGTATGCGGGTTCCGGGGCCGACGCAAGAGAGTATGTTGGGATTGGCTCTTGCTGCCTCTGTTCCGATTGCCTCATCTGGTTCCGGATCGTGTAGAGGTTTGCCAACTTTTGATAGGCTGGGTAACTACTCTCTCCATATTCCAAGCGGGCAATCTCAATATCAATCTCCTTGGGGTCCAGCATTGGACCACCTCCTTAGACCTTTCCCAGCTCGGTCATAGCGCGGCGCAGGATCGCTTTCTCCTTTTCGTCTGCATCCCCCATCATGTCCTCGATCTGATCCATAATATCCTCCTTGGCCTCGGCCCGAGAGTACATCCGGCCATCCAGATACCCGCCGTGCATCATGCGTCCATCGCGGGAATACCGGCCCATGGAGTCGCGCTTGCGGCCTCGATAGGAGTTGCCTCGGTTGTAGGCCCGGCCTTCAATCTCCCAGTCTCCGACCTGAGAGTATCCGCCGTCTTCCTTCATCATCTCGATTTTATCGATATTCTTGATGGTGTCGGTCAGCTTGTGGATAATCTCGAGATCACCGGCACCCAGCTCACCCTTGCGGGCGATTTCCTCCAGTTCGTCGCAGAGCTTGTCTTTCAGTTCGTGCATGTATTCCATGATTCAATCTCCTTTCATGCCACACGGGTAATAATCAGGCTTGCGTTCTGGAGCTCGATGGCCTGAGTGCTGATATTTTTCACGCTGACAGTTGCAGGCTTACCACGGGGGACGAGGACAAAGGTAGCAACGCTCACATTAAACTCGTCGCTGACAGCGGCAGGAGTAACGGTAGCAGTTGCATCTCCCTGCGCCTCTCCTTCAATGGCAATAGCGATAGAGATAGCACCAGCGGTACCACCAGCAGGAACGGCAATATTCCCGTTAAAAATCACAAGGTATCTGGCAAAGCACTGCCCATTGGATGGGCCACTTAGCTGGACAACACCAGAGCCCTCTCGATGATAGATACAGCCTTTTGCCGGTACGGGGGTTTCAGAAAACACCGCATTCCCATTGGCGGCAATCTGCTGCACAAATACGTTGGTGTACTGTGCCAAAACAATCATTCCTTTCGTAAAAAAGATAGCGGCGAGGGTATTCCCCCGCCGCATTGTGTAGTATCGGCACGGGGCCGAACAATTTCCATTTTGGAAATAGCCACTTGGTATTCAGTTAGCCGCAAGCGGCGCAGGTGTTGCACCAGTTGGGGAAGGTCACAGGCTGAGGAGGCTGCACCACATAAGCAGCGGTGGGGCAGTCATGGCCGGTGCGCCGCAGAATTTCCGCCTTGTTGGCATCCATAGCGGCCATCAGCACCGCGTTCTGGTTGCTCTGAGAGGCCGCCAGCTTCAGAGACTGGTTCTCGTTCTCCAGAGTGCGGATGTAGTTCTGGTTCAGGGCCTCCAAAATCGCTCGGCTGTTGGCGTTCGCGTTGTCAATAATGTCCCGGGTGGTGTTCTGGATGGTGTTCTGGGTGGCCGCCGCAGAAGTGGCGATATCATACCGCACGCCCTGGATGGCACTCTGGGTCTCGCAGCAGCAAGAGGCGAGCTGGGAAGCCAGATTGTTGAAGCCCTGCTGGGTGTTATAGCCCAGCTGGCACACAGCGGTGTCAACCCCGTGGAAGCCATTGGTTACAGCGTCCTTGATGGAGGTCTGGCCGTTCTGGAGGCCGTTCAGGGCGAAGCCATCATTCAGGTCGGCACGAGTGATAACCCCCTGAGCGTTGGGAGTGTTGAAGCCGCCATAGCCGCCTCCAAAACCACCGCCGAAGCCGCCGTAGCCCCAGCCGCCAAATAGGACGAACAGGAGCAACCAGCTCATCCAGTCGCCGCCCCAGCCGTTGCCGAAGCCACCGTTGTTACCCTGATAGACCGGAGCCACAGGCATGGTCATAACAGTGCTGTCATTGGAAAGAGACATTGCAATTTCTCCTTTGATTAATTTATTTCAAAATCCGGCCGGAATTTTGATTAAGTGAATAAGAAAGTAAAGAAAACAGTAAAGAAATTTAGGTTTTGTTGGTTTACTTGTTATGTTCCGTGTTCACTTGTTAGTAAATCCAGGAATAGATTGAAAGGTGTTTGCGATCTGTTGGGCCTGTCTCTGCGCCTGGTCAAGCTGCTGCTGGGAAATCTGTCCAGAGGACACAAGCTCCTGAATCATGGCATTAGGGTCTTTCCCGCGCATCTGATTCATGAACTGCTGAAACTGCTGCATCATGTTGGGCTGTCTGTTGCCGCCCATTGCCTGATAAAAGGGGTTCATTCCGCATCCTCCTTTGTCGTTGCCTTCTTTGTGGGTTTAGGAGGATCTTTAACCGCCGTCAGTTCATTCAGACGCGCCTCCAGAGCCTCCAAACGGGACAGGGGTGCATACTCCACCACCGGAACCTGCGGGGCCTGTACGGGCCTATGAGTTCGTTCCACAAGGTCATAGATTTTCATACTAGGCTTTCCGGAAGCGTCTGCCTGCTTGAGATAGACCACTGGAGCGTTGCTGTCCCACAACGTCACAGCAGAGTTGGGCGCAACCAGGTAATTCACCGCCTCCATCTCGTTCTGTACCCAGACGATGGAGGGAGACTGCTGCTGTGGAACCTGCTGCATATTAGGCTGGTATTGGTTCTGCCGCAGCTGCATAAGCTGGTCCGCCATAGGCGGCTGATACGGCTGGTACGGCTGATAGTAATAGGGATAGTTCGGCATTTCACGTCATCCTTTCTGCCAGAAATAAAGTACGGTCTCGTTCTCGCTGTGCCAGGTGTCATAAACGACGCCATCCTGCAGGCATACTACATGGCCTGACAGCGCAAGGATATAAGTCCCGTGCGGATGCCCCTTTGCGAACTCCGCCACGGTCATGTCCTCCGGGGCCATATCCCGCCGGAAGCCGTGCCGCCGGAGATAGGCGCCCCATGTGGCATTGGCGCTGGGCATATCGCCTCTCACGGCTCCTTCAATGCAGAGCCCCAGGTATGTCCTGTACCAGTCCTGCCCCAGCGCCTTGGAAATGGCCCGCACGGTGCAGTCCCCCACATTTTTTTCGTAGGGGTTCGGATTGTAAAACTCAAACATACTGCTTCCGGTCATCGTACAAAAGCTCCTGCTGGTGGATGTATCCTTCCAGGCCGGAGTAATTTCCGTCAGCGGCATATTTCATGCAGATGTCCCACGCGCTGGACTCCGTGAAGCCGCAATTTATAAGCCGTTTAATCAGTTCAGATCCGTTCAAAATCAACAAAAACACGTCCTTATTGAAAAAATAAAAGGAGGGGCAGAACTCCGCATATTTAATGCGAGCGGCGACGTGAACCGCTGTCTCTGCCCCTCCCTTGATTTAATTTTCGCATAAAAAAAGAGGGCTAACCTGTCAGTTAACCCTCGATTTTTTGCCAGAAAACTGTCACTTTCCTGTCAAAGAACTTTATGAATTTTCTTTTTGATACCCCGAATACGGCGGTCAACGGTGGACTCCGACATTTTCAACTGCATTGCGATCTGGATGCGGGAGTTATCCTTGACACGGAGGTTAAAGACCGCCAGCTCGTCCGGGGTAAAGTTGCAGACATTCCGAAACCACTCACATTCCGGCTCGGTAAACTCATTCCGGATGTTCATGGCTATCTCCGTTTCTTTTTCCTGCGCTTAACCTTGACCCTCGTTCCCTTGGAGCTTCCCGTCTTGCGTACTCTGGCCACTATCCGTGCCATTCAGGATGTCACCTCCGACATCGCCCTGGACGAGATTTGCGTTTCCGGAGCCATCGCCGCTGTCAACAACGATGGCGTCAAACTGGCTCCACTGGTAGATGTGATAAATATTTGTTCCGGCCAGAGCAACCACCAAAACAGCAATTACACCCAGCAGAATATAAATCAGCTTTTCGCGGAACTTTGTAGCCTTTTTAAGGTCCTCATACATTTCAGAGGCCAATGGAGTTTTTCCCTGGTCCACGCAAATCACGTCCTTTCGGGGCTTATTCTATCATGATTTTTACGCTTTGCCAATAGCTTTTGCAAATCTGTAAAACATCAAAAACAGCTGGCGTCGTGTAGGCTGACTGTCCAGCATCAAATCGCCGGATGCGTTTCCATACGCAATTCCGTTGTCTTGAACCCATTTCACAGCCAAATCTGTCTCGCTCATGGTTTCCTCCTGATATCCGGGCCATCCAGAGACAACCACTTCGATACCAGAGCGATTGTCCCAGCGGCTTCTGCTGGTTCTCACATCTACGTGGGTGAAGGTCTGATAGACCCCAATGCCGCCAGAATTCGGCATGAGATATTCGGCATACTGGGCCACTGTCAGAGGGTCTACACCCTTTGCGACAATATCCGCCGCTGTGCCTTTGACGTGCTGACTGTTTGTTGCGCCCCCGACTTTCTTGTTGTAAGTGCTTGTCCGGTAGCCGGAGTTGATCGTTACAGCAACGCCGAAGTGGTCCCGGATTTTCTGCAAGAGGTCTACCAGCTCGTCAGAGATCAAGACCGTGTCGGACCCGTCATTGCAGGCGAACTCTTTGACTTTGAAATTGTCCGACAGATAGGTGCTACCGTCTTTCTTGACAGAGTATGTTTTAACCGTGCTATCACTCCCTTTCAGATAGACTAGAATGAGGTCATGGACAGCCCTGGTAGATTTGATGGTTTGGCCTCTAAACCAGCACTGGGAAGAACCACCTCCATCCATCATGACAGCGGACTCCCAGCCAGCCGCCGCCAAGTCATCCCGAAGCGCCTCGGGGGTCCTTGTCATCGTGCCGCCGTCGCGGGTGCAGTACAGGGCCAGCCTGTCCTCTTTGATACCGATTGCCGTGCGCCCTCGCTTGCCGCCCTGGCCGGGGTCATAGGTCAGATTTGCAATGGGCTTTCCGTCAAGGACCAGGGGCGTACAGGCGATATAATTGCGCTGTGACGGGTCCGGAAGGGTGTCAATGGAAATATCCGGTCCCTCATTCCAGGCGTATCCTGCGACGCTGTAGGCGGGATTGCAAAGCACTTTCCCGTCCGCTTTCAAGTGGCAGTTCGGTGCGAATGTATTCATATTGTACAGCGTTCCGTTGATGATGTAGTCTGCCCCGGTCTCCCCCTGAATTTCAGAGAGAGACTTGCGGGCAGTATTTACATAGATCTGGATACGTTCAATGTTGGAAAGTGGAATGGTTACTGCCAAATGGTCAGCCATTGTCACCACTCCCCATCTGCTTGAACACCTGATTGACACCGGTAGCCGCAAAGCCGCTTACAATGCCCACAGCCGCAGCGGTGATATAGTCCGTGGCCGGGAAGTCCGGCATGAGGAACATCCCGGCGATACCCAGGACGCCGCCCGCCACGCCGCAGATGATGGGAATGAACTTGTTGTCCAGGCCGGACGCCTTGACGCCCTGGCCGATCAGCAGGCAGATGACGGTGATGGCCGCGACGCCTGTAATCCCGAGAGAAGAAATGTCCATATCAGCCCTCCACCAGGGTGTCGCCCTTCAGCTTGTACTTCTTCCCGGCGATGTACACCAGGGCGAGTTCCTGGCCCATGTTCACGTCCACGGTCTTGCCGTCTACCACATGGACCTTTTCCAGGCAGCCCACGCCGTGGTCCATCAGGCCATAGCCGTTTGCCTGGTTGGGGTAATAGCCCACGGTGGTGCTGCGCTTCTCTTCCTCCGTCAGCTTGTTCCGGTCGGGGTTCAGGGACAGGTTGCTGCCCGCCTCCTTCAGGGCCTCGTTGGTCTCCGTCAGGTCCTTCTCGCCCTTGGTGTAGTCCAGGATGATCTCTTCGATGGTTTTCATAAGTATGTACTCCTTTCACATTACAGCCCAATTCGGGCCAGAATAAACGCAATCACAGCCGCAAGCACCGCCCACACGGACTTGTCCACGATGGTCTCCCACCGCTTTTTCGGCTTGGCCTGCTCGGCCTCCTGCCATGCGATCAGCCGGTCCAGCTTCTCCATGATATTGTCATACTGCTCATTCCGGGCGGCCTCCGCCTTTTCCAGTTCCCGCATCCGGTCAAAGAGTTCTTTGTGGGTGCTGCGGGATGCCTCCCGCCATTCCGACATCTGCTTTTCCAGCATGTTCGCTTTGGCAAGCCCTAGGCAATCCCTCTGCGGGTCTAGGATGCACTTCTCGTCCATTTGGACCTCCTTACTCTGCCGCCTCCGCAGTCAACATTTTACTGAGGGCGCTGTATTCCTCCGGGGTCAGCCTGTCGGCGGCGAGGTACACGTCCATTTTTTCCTGGAGGCCCTCGGTCCGCCCCCGGTCAATCAGCAGCTTGCAAAGATTGTATACAGTTGTCATGGTTCTGCTCCTTTCGTGTTATACAGTGGTTGTGGTGAGTTCCAGCATACACAGGCGTTCCTCATGGTCTGCCAGCATATCAAGGGTAACGTCCTCCGCGGTGGGTTCCGGCTCCGGCTCCGGCACATTTGGGACTCTTTTATATGTGTATCCCTTTTCCTGACAATATGCTTTGACAAAGTCCTCTTTTGCAACAATAGATGTGATATATTCATCATTCTGAAATAGCATATAATCCATTTGATATCCCCCTAAGCCTGATATCCCCATCGGATTTTGATAATACCAGAACCGCCGGCGCCAGATTCCGCAGACGATTCAGTCTTTATTGCAAGTCCGCCACCTCCGCCGCCTGTATTCGGTTTGCCACTCCCTACATACTGTTTCCGGTTTTCGCCGTTTCCGCCGCCTCCATCTCCGCCAACAGTTGAGGCCCTGTCTTCGCTTGTCAAAGCTGCTCCACCTCCGGCTCCGCTATACAACGTACCATGAGGTTGTCCCCATTCGCGCGTTGTGGTCCCTTGCCCCGTACCCCCTGCGGTCGTATATCCATCTGCATTGGCCTCATGACCATTTGCACCATCATAACCGCTCTTTCCAACAGATGCGGTCCCGTCTTGATTGCGGCGTTTGTATGCAGCAGCACCACCGCTACCAGAGCCGCCGCTGGCGCCCGGAGCGTCACCATGTTTATCCGTGCTACCAACCCCAGTACCCGCACGGCCTCCTTGCCCTCCAGACGCCGTGATTCCGAGCTGGCTTATCGTCGATGCTGATCCGCTATCCCCGTAGGATGATCCATTTGTGCTGCGTGCTCTGGCAGCACCACCAGCGCCTACAATACAGGTTAGCGTCTGATTATTGTGCGCGACGCCCAGCCTGGTTTTGGTGTATCCTCCAGCGCCGCCCGATGCAACAGCGATTGTATTATCTCCGGTACTGGTATCTGCAATCGCAATCCCTCCAGAGCCACCCCCGCCAACAGCGAATACATCAATGTTCGGGGTCGCAGCCGAAAACCGGACATTCCGACTTTCTGTCAGTGTAATTTCGCCGCTTACTTCAGGGACAACGTCAATCGTGAACTCCTGATAATCCAGATCATCGTTTACCACGATTGTCTGCTTTTTTTCCGGCAGATCTTCAAACTCTTTCGGCAGTGTCACTTCCACCGATCCCCTTGGTGCGAAGCCCACACAATAACCAGATTCATCAGTAATCAGGTCTTTACCGGTCAGGCTGGTTACTCCTTGGACCGTTGCGCCAACAATCGGGACACTTCCAGCCTTTACATAGATTCCAACCTGGCTCCCCCGTATCGCTCGAAGCAATGCCCTGAACGCATCGTCTGGAGTTGATTGTTCCGGGTCTATTTCCAACAAGTTGGCCGTTTCGTCCTTCAGCAGCGTAGCTTTATTGAGCGGCGTCCCCTCCTGCGTTGGATCATCCGCCCGCACCAGATCGTAAGTGTTCGCCTGTCCGGGGACCGGCGTCAACGTTACCCGCCCCGGATAAGTAGGTACTCTGTCCTGCATTAAATTACCTCCCCGCTGTAAAGTTCTCCGGAGTACCAATACGCATTGACCATCAGCGTGATCATGGCGTCAATGACCTCCAGGATTCGTTCGATGTCATTTGCCTTTGTAAACGTCAGGTATTCCATGGATGCCGGCGCTTCTGGCGTGTATACTGGCAGTGCAATAGCTGATTTCAGCGTCCCCAAATCCCCCAAATACAGCGTCATGTCACTTTGAGTGGGCACGTCGATCTCCCGCCAGGTGGTTTTGGGGTTGATCTGGATGTGGTACCCGTTGGCATTGAACCGGTCCCGGAGGTAGGCCATGGCCGACCCTACACGGTTAAGATCGGACGCGTTGTAGCTGCCCTTTTGCGTCCCGTTGGTAACGTCCTGCTGTGTCCGGTCGGTGATCAGCACCAGGCCGTAGTACAGCGTCACGCTGTCCGAGGCGGTCTGGCCGTCTCCGTAGACGATAGACAGGGCCACCCGGTACACGCCGTCATCCGCCCGGTCTGCCGTGGTGCTCCACCAGTCGCCCTCCTCTCGCGTCCACACCTTGTCAACACCGTTAACGGTGCCGCTGACATAGAGGGCGTTACTTGCCAGCGGCACCTTGACGGTCTGCATCATCCGGACACCTCTACGCTGATAAGCATGGTCTGGCCAGCGTCAACGGGGTTCGGCGTGATGGTAGCGCTTACGATCTGAGGCACAGAGGTATCGAGCGTCACATTGCGGGTCACGCTGGAGGACTTACCAGCCGCATCCGTTGCTGTAACCACAATGACGTTCGCGCCCTCCTTGAGCGTTACAGCCTTACTAAACGCACCGTCTCCACCGATGGTTACCGCGCCCTGGTCAGTGCCGTTCAGGCTGATTTTCACCGTCACGGGGCTGCTGGTTGCATCGTTGGTTGTACCGGACACAGTGAGGGACTGGGTGCTGGTAATCATGCCCTCGGTGGGGGAAGTGACGTTCAGCGTGGGCGGGATGGTGTCCACCTTGAACGTGGTGGATTTCTGCGCCGCAGCGTTACCATCATTGTCTGTAGCGTCCACGGTAACCGTGTGGTCGCCGTCACCCAATGCCTGAGCAGGCGTGTAGGTGAAACTGTATCCGTTGCTGATTGCGCTGTGTGTGACCTCACCTGCGGATACAGGAGAGCCGTCCAGTTTGACCGCAACGCTGTCCAGTTTGACACCGGAGCCGCCTGCCTCGTCCGTGATGGTAAATACCACCGGCTGCTTGTTGTTGGTGACGTAGGCCCCGGAGGACGGGGACAGGATCGTGATGACCGGCGCCACCCGCTCCTTGACATAGAGCTTCAGCCCGTCCAGCGTGGAAGCGTCCGCCGTTCCGGACGTCCCCGCCGTGTTGGTGGCCTCTACGGTCACATCGTAATACCCGCCCGGCTGATTGAATGATGTAGCTCCAGGGGCTGTGATGCTTGCTTCGTACCGCCCATTGGCCTGCAAGGTGAGCGTGTACCATTGACCGTTGACCTGTGCGCGTACCTGTTTGATTGCCATAAATTACACCTCCCCGGCGTAGATTTCGCCGGAATAGAAATATTGTGGTTCCAGCGTGACCGTCTCCTCGCTGACGGTAACGCTGATCAGAAACTGTGTGTTGAAGTCCACAGGATTGGGCGTAATGACCGCGGCGTTGATCCGTGGCACCTGGATTTGATAGCTCATACAGCGCCCCCCGCGTCAGAATCGGACACATCCGGCTTGTCCCAATAGACCACTACGCAGCCAGCCACGCCATCCACGCCGGGCTCACCATTGCCGGGCTCCACATCCACCACCATATGGCTGCCATTGGGGTTCCCCTCGTCGTCATAGGTGGTCTCCCGATGCCGGGCCCCCTGGTGCCCCCCTGCGCCGCCGGCCCCGCCGTCTCCGGAGCCCGGGATGGGATTCTGGACGCCGGTCCGGCCGTAACTGTTTCCGCTGGCCACATCAGTGTAGCCGTACTCGTAGACCCGCCCGTTGGTGCTGCTGTATGGGCCGAAGGCGGTCTCCTGCCCGATGGTCACGGTAAACTGCTGCTGCGGGTTGATGTTGATGGTATCAGCCCACACCTTTCCGCCCACACCGTCCGCACCGTCTGCGCCGGCAGCGGAGAAGGAGCCGTCTTGGCCGTCCTGGCCGTCTCCCCCGTGGCCCACCAGGATCACCCGCAGCTGGGTCACTCCCGCCGGCGCCGTCCAGAAGCCAGATGCGGTGATAACAGCCCGCTCCTCAAACAGGAAAGAGCCGTCTGCCTGCAACAGTTTGGATGCGCACCCCTGCATGACGCCGTTTTGGAAAGTAAACGTCTGGTACTTTCTCCGAGCCGTGGTAGCCGTGGATTCGTCTAGCCAAATGGTGTCTACGTCGCCGATCTCAGAAGATGGGTCTCCCCGGCCAGAGGTCTCGATCAGGTTTCCGCCGTAGCACGAGAGGATCAGCCGTGCCGCCGCCAGGGCTTGAGTAGTGTTGTGGATAAATGGGTTCTCAATAGTGACCGTCTTTTCGCTGGATGTGGAGTTGCCGGAAACCACATATTCGTTTCCTTCATTCCCGTCCAGGTGGAAGATCAGCGCCGCAATGGATTCATTGGCCTTCATGGTGGGGTAGTTCACCAAAGCTGTCAGTTTCAATACATTCCCCTGGTCCCACAGCGGCTCCGCCGTAAGATCTCCGGTTTCGGCGTCCGCCCGGGGCCATGTACCCGTGGTCATGCAGGCCCAGCGGATAATATCGCCACAGCTCTTGCCGGTCACGTCGGATACATTGTTAGCCGTCACGGCCAGAGAGGCGTAATCCGGGTCCACGTGGTAGCGGTTTACAAAACGGTCCCCCAGCTGGGCCACAACCGCCGCAATCCAGCCCTCCAAAGTAGTCGGCAGGGTAGATGGTGGAATGAACGTCCGGTCCACCAGAAGCCCCACAATGTCCACCAGAGACCAGTCCATGGAGATAGCGTTGTTTGATGTTTTCCAGCCGTCGCCGGACTGATAAAAGATCCCAAGCTGCTTATAGTCCACGGTCCCGTCAGGAAGACGAACTCCAATGTAGATTTCCACACCCTGCTGCTCTTCGATAGACTGGAAGATGCCGGACTTGTTACGAGGTTCAAAGCGTCTATCCTTGTTATTCATGGACAGGTTGACCGTTCCATAGGGGAGTGTCAGACAGGAGAAGTCCGCTTGATGCGTCGCCTCAAAAGAGGCCAGCATTTTGTCAGACCATTCTTCGTAAACACCAGGGACGATCTGGACCATGCGCACTCTCCGCCCCGGCAGAGACCACTTTGTAATCGTCACTTTGATGGATGTAGGGTCATAGACCGTGAAACCATCAAACGAAACTGTGGTCTCCGTGTTCCCCGTGATTTCCTGCGTATAATAGGCGGTATCGTTGTAGTAGACCTCTACCTTGAAATCCACCGGATACCCGTCCGACTCGTCACTGGAAAACATCACGGAGAACGCCTGAAGGATGGATACATTGGAGAACGCCAATTCAACGGTCTGGCCGTTTTCAAACGTCCCGTCATCACCGCTCAATTCGTCATTTGCCACGCCGATTTTCTCTGGGACCTGGTAATTGTCAGGAAAGATTTTGAAACTCCCATCCAAAAGCCATCTGTTTCGCTCTAACGTGGCATACCGGGCAGGGTTAGAGAAGTTCTTGTCATATAGTTCAGCAGGCTTGCTCCAGTTCGCTTCGCTGGACTGTTCCACGCCGGTGATCTCCATGTCCGGATCTGAGATATCCACCACTGCCCGGATATAGATGCGCCGTGCTTTTCCCACAATGGAAGTCTGATACTGTTCCGTTGATCTAATCATGGGGGTCCACCTCCCGCAGCTCCACGGAGAAATCACCCCACAGAGGAGTGGGCGTTAGTGTTCCATCTTCTCCGGCCACCCTCCGGCTCCACATGAACTTGGGCCGGGTGTACGAGGTCACGAAAAACTCGCTTAAAAGGGTCTGGTTGGTGTCCGGCACGAGGAATGTGCAGATGATCGGCTCCCGTGCCCCCTTTACACAGGCGGAAATAAACCGGTCCTTGTCCGCCGTGTTGAAGTAGCCGTACTGGTATGTAATGACCCACACCTTTCCCCGCAGCTCCTTCACCATATTCCCGGGGATCATGGTCAAGTCCTGCGTCAGTTCTTCCTCTTGTGCGGTATAAGTCCCCTTGATGGACTCAGGAAGGGCCAGACCCTGCCCGGCCACATCTAAAACCAGTTGTGTCATAGCCCCTCCTTAACCCACCTGGGGATTTGCAATCGGTGTGCCAGCCGCACGACCAGCGTTAATCAAAAACGGGAGTTGCCAGGATGCGAACTTGGACCCATCCGGAAGAACCAGATTTATCGTCACTGGACCACTTCCTGAACTTTCGGGAGAAACTGCAGATGCGATCCCATTCACCATCCCGGCGGACGCCATTCCTAAACCGGAAGACGCAAAATCCACATTGGCCGTTCCGAAGTTCATGCCATTTTTTACTCTGTTTGTAACATTTTGTACGTCAGACATGAGGTCTGGAAGCCCGGCTTCAAGACCTTGCCCGCCGCCCTCCATAACATAGCGGAATACCTGCTTTGCCCACTTAGAGGGAGAATGTTCATCGAACCCGTCAGAACCGGTGAACCAGCTCTTGATAGTGTCCACCACGCCGGAAACCTTATCTTTCAGCCATTGGACCTTATCAGAGATACCGGCCCACAAGCCCTCCAAAAGATACTTTCCAGCATCCTTGATTGTTTCCCAGCCAGCCTCTAACGCCTCAACAATAGCCGTTATTATGGCGGGCAGTTGCAAGGCAATTTCTGGGATAGCGCCCAAGATGCCCACAATCAACTGCCCCAGCAGTTCTCCGCCCTTCGCCACGATCTTAGGGAAATTGTTTACAAGGAAATTGGTAATTGCCCGGATGACCTCCGGGAGCTTCGCCACCATATCCGGGATAGCGTCCAGGATGCCGAATACCAGGTTTTCCAGCAGCTCCGCCCCGGAATCAAGCCATTTAGGGAGGTTTTCGCCCAGGAATGTGATGATAGCCGTAATAACATCCGGCAACATAACCAGCATAGCGGGGATGCCGGAGACAATCCCGTTTGAAAGCATAGTCAAAAGATCAGACCCCGCCGCAGACAGTGCGGGGAAATTTGCGGAAATTGTCGAGACCAGGGAATTAACAATCCCAGGCACCGCCGCCACCAGCTGCGGGACAGCGCTCACAAGCCCCGCCACCAACCCTACAAGGAGCTGAGATCCCGCACTAACCAGGGATGGCAAAACAGCAGAAATCATGTCTGGTAATGCCTGGGCAATTATTGGGCCCATGTCTGCAATGAGCTGGCTGATGCCGCCCAAAATTATTTCTACTCTTGGTAAAATATTGCTTGCTGCGGTTTTGACAGTGTCTGCAAATTCGTATATGAGGCTCCCTAGGTCTCCGTTTTCGTTTGCAATACCGACCAGGAGGTTGTCCCAAGCTGCTTTCATCATCCCAATAGATCCTTCTATGGTCGTAGCAGCTTCTTTTGCCGTAGTTCCTGTAATTCCAAGATTTTCTTGTACAGCATGGATTGCCGTAATGACATCGGAGAACTTGGCCGGATCAAGGGCCTGTCCTGTAAGTTTTTCGGCGTCAGAAACTAGCCGCTCCAGTTCGGATTTTGTGCCGCCATACAATATGTTCGCTGTGGGTCGCTACTCCACAACCGCCTTTCGGCTGCTGCATATCACTATACAGATCAGACTATCTCTTGACGCTTTCGCGCCCCTCGCACTTCCACCCGCTTGGGTGTACTCTACTCCGTTCCGGGTTTCCCCGCCGTTTCGATAGTCGTTACACGTTCAAGAATGTGTTGCTCTTTCTCCATCGGCATATTCAAACCGATAGCCCCTCATCTTCCCGCGTCTCCCTAGTGAGGTTTTCATGCATCACATTCAAGCTTCGCACGGTATTGACTTGTATTGATTTACAAGGGTTTCACCGTTTTCACGAGGTTTATGCTGCTGGGCAATGGCGTATTTTACCCAGCTTCAGGTTGTCCAGCATGGCGTAGTTTCCTCGCATCAAAGACTGGTACGTCTGCTGGATGGATTCAATGTCCGTACCCATCTTATTTGCGTTGTCGCTCATATCCATGATGGCCTGATTGGCGTACTCAGCCGCTGCTTGAGTATCTCCCCCGAGAGACTGGATCAGAGAAGCAGAAAACGCCGTTGCCTGTTCCATGTATGTGTTGGCAGACACACCAGCAGTCTTATATGCATTCGACGCATATTGCTGGATCGTATCGGACGCATCCTTAAACAGAGTATCTACGCCGCCCACCAGCTGTTCATACTCGGCGTATTGGTCGACAGATGCTTTTGTCAGGGCCGCAACGCCAGTTGCAGCAGCGCCCAATGCGGCAGCGCCCACCTTTGCCGCCGTGGTAAGGCCGGTTTTCAGCTTGTCCGCAAACGACTCTGTATTTCTGCTGGCTTCGTCCAGGTTATCGTCATAATCACTCGTATCCAGAATAATCCGGGCAAACAAATTGAAAGAGGTCCATTAGGACTCACCACCTCCTTCCTTATATCTCCAGTGAAGGTTTCTGCATGTTTTGCACTTCCCACGGAGCGCATTAGAAATGGCGTGGATTGTTACGCCGACTGCTTCTGCCGCGCTTGTGATCGAAGGATAAACCGTGCCAGTTTCAATGCAAACAACGCGCTTTGACATAGCTTCACGCTGCTCTTTTGTCCTGCACTTTCCTCTGTTTGCATCCCCGATTTTCCTTTTCGTATCTTCTGTGTGGTGTTTCCCATAAAGAGGGCTGGTTTGGGGGAGGAACTTTTTGCCCTTGTTCCATGGCGTACATCCTTTTTTTGCGGCAGAAAGTTTTGCCTTGTGTTCTTCGCTAAACGGTTTACCTTTCAGCTTTTGCGAGACGATTTTGTATCCGTCAAGTCGCGCCTGTGTCATTTCCGGGGTAACACCACGCTTTACCTCGCTCATCTTGCGCAGAGTGTCCTGAGAGAATGTCCGCCCGGCATAAAGCTCGCTCATGTGTCGCTTATAATCTTCTGTGTGCTCGTAGCCGCGAGTTCCATCCCCGCCCTCGGTCATGTTGTAGCCATTTCGGAGCGTATCAAACTTGGCTATATAAAACCTTTCTCGATCAGAAAGTGATTCCAAGTCACACAACTCTAAAACGTAGAAAGAAAACGCATTTTCTCCATACTTTTTCCAAGCCCGTTGCAGGTGGTCGTTGCAGTGTTTTCCATTCTCCAGCGAAACTCTGTGTTGCCTCCATCGTCTCTCAATGTGCCTTGCCTGCCCGATGTACCTTTTCCCGTTCGCTGTATTTTCGATGCAATAAATCCCCGTCACTTACTCTCCACCCCCTATCCGTGCGATTTTTTCTTTCATGTTCCCAATGATCTCTTCCGGGGTGCGGTTTTCCTCCGGCTTCGGATGAATAAGGTCGTAATACCTGATCTTCATATAACTGCCGCCGGAGTATTTTGCAGTATTCTCCGCAAGGATTTTCAGCACGTCAGTTACATAGACCCGGTACGCCGTTTCTCTTGTGTCTTGTTCAAACCGTGCAAAGACGTACCGGGCAAAGGCCTTTACTCTCTTTGGCCCTCGGTACTCTCCTGCGCAGAGCCAGAGGAACCCCCGCTCTGCGCTGAGATAAAAAGCGTTGTGAACGCTTCGTCGGTAAGCAGATCAATGGTGTCCTTGATGAGCTTCACCAGGTTCAACGTGCCTGTGTATGCCTCTGGAGTGGTCCCTTCGATGGTGGACAAGATGGCGATAATGTCTGCCTTGTGGCCCTTCAGGAGGGCAGGAACGGCCTTTCTTGCCCGCTGCAGCAGGAATTTCTTGGCCGTCATGCCCTCGGGGAGTTTCTCCCGTTTGAACAGCTCCGATGCCACTTCGTCTTCTGCAATGTTGGCAATCGGATCGATAATATCGGCGATCACGTCCAGCGTCCGTTCGCCTTTAATGTCAGACAGTCTCATCAGGTGCTTTCCTCCGGACCTGCAGAGTAAAATTCCATTGGCATAGTGTCCTGCGCGTCAATGGAAACGTGGCCGGTCAGTTCAACGGAAACCTGCCCCTTGCCATTTTTCGTGGTCTGGAGCGTAAAGCCTCCGGTGGAAAGAGCGTTTTTCAGGAACACGGCAACCATGCCGCCGTCCGCTCGGTCGCCCACCCACCAGAGGTCGGAAAAGTCCGTCTGCTTCAGGTCACGCCGGGGCACGATCTTATTTCCAGTCACGTCAGCCGCGCCCAGGGCCAGCTTGATACTAGCCGTGGATGTACCCAGGGAGGTGAACGACACTTTGCACTCCCAACCGTCCAGATGCTTCAATTCTTTGGTGTTGACCGGGCAATTGTCCACATCCTCCCCCAAGTCGGAGTAAGTAGGAACACAGGAAATATTGATGCCGCCGGTGGTCGGGCATACAATATCTTCATCTGCCGGAGCCGTCGGTGTCGCTGGGGTGAACTTCTTCAAAATCACGCCCGCGTCAAGCTGCATTTCCTCAAATGTGTTCTGCGGGATTTTTGTAAATTTACCCATTGTGTCTCCTTTCAGCTGAATGTCAGGTATTCAGCGGTAATGTTGATATACCGGCGCTTAATGGCCGGATCTTCTTCGTAAACAACGCTTTGTGCAAACGGAGAACCGCGTTTCAGCCAGATATAACCTTCATCGCAAGGGATTGTCACGCCGCCGTATCCGATGCGCTTGGACAGCTCTTGTGCTGCCTCGTCCGGTATCGCCTCACTCTCCGTCCGAAAGAACAGATTGACAGTCAGGCCAACTTCTCCGGCGTCAAATGCGGACTCGATATACTCGTATGTGCCATAGGGCATGATCACATCGTCCGGAACAGAGGACGCGCGGTAAAACGGGATTTCCCCCTCGTTGAACCAGGCATATAGAGCTTTGTTTTTGGTCATGTAGTCAGCGTCCACCTTTCCGCCGTAAAGTATTTCAGAGGCAGTGTGGAGGACTTGGGAGCAACCTTTTCCTCTGGGTTTGAGGTAACCCGGTAGGTCTGTCCGGTTTCCGTGTCCTTGAATACGTCGTTGTACTCAATCGGGAAATCCTTGTCTACCAGCGCGGAATAGAGGCTGGTCACGCCCTCTTTTTCGGCAATCCTGGCCTCCATAGAGGTGTCCAGAGCTTGATAGTTGGTAAACTCCGCCCCTTCTTCCCACTGCACCATGTACCCGCCTACGCCGTCCGGCACACGCTTTTTTTCCATCAGCACGCAGGGACGGGCGAAATCATCCAGCAGGCTCATAAGACAACTCCGTTTCTCCGCTTTCGGTTTTTGTAGAAACAACTTTCATGTTGTTTTGGTTGATGTACTTTTCTACAAGCCACAAAAATCCCTTTGCGTTTTTTTCGTCGATACTGATGTCAACTTTTACCGCAATTTGAAATCCATCTTTCATGCGCCCTCACCTCCACGGGTTGTCTTTGTGCGGCTCCGGCGGAGTCATATGCGGGTTCGGGTTTGCATACTGCCAGCTTCCCGCCGGTTTCTTCCAGGGGGCAAGCTGGGCGGCGAACACGTCCCGCCAGCCCACGGCAACGCCCTTTGAGTTGGTGGCCTTGGAATAGCTGTACCCGCCGAAGCTCTCGGACGTGTACGGGCTTTCCTGCCCGTTCTTGTCCACCCATGCCTTGATCTCATCAGACAGCGCTATTAGTGCCCGAGGAACTGCCATAGCGATTACAACGCCGTCAAAGTCCTCATCCGTCAGGTCAGCAGCGGGATAGACGTGCAGACCGTCGTTGAACACGCTGCCTTTTATCCAGAAGTATTGACCTTCGGCAAGGAAGTCAAGCGCAATGCTGCCGCCTTTGATGCTATACTCCCCGGCATGCCTGCCATCAGGGACCACAAACAGATTGTTGATGTCCATCAAGATTTGCTCCAGCATTGCGCTGACCTCCTTTCTCAATCGGCCTTTTCGGCCTTTTTGATCTTAGTGGGCTTTTCCTTTGGCTCTGTATACTCAACGTATCCTGATGCCTTGTAAGCATCGATCGTTCCCTGATTGTAAAACTCGACAATGTCTTTGTTTTTAATCAGTTTCACCCGGCGGCACCAACCTTGCACTTCAGCACAGCAATAGCCTTTCCGTCGGTCACCTTTGCGCCGTATACATGCAGGCCCTTAACAGCGTCTGCAAAGCGCTTTTCCATGCGGTATGCCTCGGTACTTACAATCTGCTCGGCATAGGTGGTGGAAGATGCAACGGAAGCAGGAATGCTCCAGGTATCCGTAGAAAAAGGAACATTGTTAGACATATAGACGGTGAAACCAGCCGCACTACCAACATTACCATTCAGCAGGGTGTTGTTTGCAGTTCCGCCATCAGTAGCCTTTACAAAACGATCATCCTTCAAAAGAAGTCCATAAACTTCGGGAGGAATCACAATATACCGGCCAGTGTTAGGAACGTTTGCCTTGTCAAGCACGGTGCGAAGGTCAACAATGTTGTTATACACATTGTCGGCAGTAAGACTTACGGCGGCGGAGCTGCCCAGAATATTGCCAGAATTTGCGCCAGCAGCAATCAAACCCAGTAGATAAGAATCAGACACGTCATTCAGCGCATAGGCAGCGCGCCCCATCGCTGTGTCCATCATATTTCCCGCAGCTTGCGCAGCGTCCACATCATCAATCTGGAAATTGAAATACTTCGCCTGATTGATTTCAAGAGTCTGGTCGGTGGTGGTCAGGATTTCCGGGTCTTCAATATCGGTGTTCCGGGTGTAGTCGTTGACGGTGATAGCGCCAATGGTATTGATGTGTACAGTATCGCCCTGCTGCCGAATCGTGCCCTCGTAGTCACGGTTTACAAGGTTCGCCGCAACGTGGGACTTATCCAGCGCATACATCAACCGTGCACTCCAAAGTTCTGGAATAAAAGTGGTAATTGCCATTAGCTTTCTCCTTTCAGCGAAGCCTTGATAGCTTCAAAGTTTGCGTTGATCTCCGCAGGGGTCATTTTTCTGATTTCCTCGCGGGTGTAAAGTTTTGTGTTTGTCGCGGGCGGGTTTGCGGTCGGCGCACCCTGCGTGGTGGTTGTGGGGATGAAGTCCGCCCATTCGGCCTTTGCAGATTCAGTCAAACTGTCCGCGTTTTTTGCCGCCCCGTTTTCGTCCAATTCCACGCTGTCCACGTCATAGACGCGCAGAACGGAAGGGATTCGCTTTTCGGGGATTCCAGCTGCCTTTAGTACGGCAACAACGGCGGTTTCCTTGGCGGCTCTGGTTTCCTTGGCGGTCTGGTCGGCCTTGTAATCGTCAAAGGCCTTTTTCAGGTCTTTGTACTCTTTGCTGTCCGTGACCTTAGGGGCCTCTGCCACCGGGTTTTCTGCCTGATACTCTTGCACCTTCTTTTCCGCGTATGCATTGCGGGAGGAAAGATGCTCCTGTACCAGCGCGTCTTCCAACTCCTTGGGGATTTCCACGCCGCTTTCCTTTGCGACGTTGCGTACAAATTCGCGGGTAAATGCCATGTTTTCAGTCTCCTTTTCATTGGCCCGGTTCTTCGGGGCGACTGTTGTATAAAAACCGCTGTGCGTTGCGGTTGTTATCGTTTTTTGTTGCGGGTTGGGATTTGCACCCAACATGGCGATGTCTCCAAAATGCCAGCACTCTTTCGGCGACGATTCCATCACCTTACGTTTAGCGTCTACTATTTCGATTCAGAATCTATTTGGCTTCCGTCTCGTTTTACCGACCTGCGTGGCACGCTGGCCGTCTATTCCGCCACCGCACACCTCCCTGTGGCCCATTATCTCACATTTTCACGGATATGTCTAGCCCTAGCCTCTTTTCATTTCTGATTCTAGTATATTTTTGTACGTGCCTATGTGGTTGGCTATGGCGGGTTTTAGGTAGGGCTGGGCGCGCTGGCCGTGGGTATAATGCCAGTTGCCTTTTGCGTCCTGATATACCCATGGAGTATCACGCCCACCGGGGTAGTATTTTCCCGTGCCGCACTCAACGTAAACTGCGTACTCTATATCGCTTCCCGCGTATACTGTCAACTCTGACGGCACGACCTTGTGGGTCAAGCTGTTTTTTAGCATGCCAGTGTCGACGGGCACCAGATCAATGGCGTACCCTTCTGCCTGCTGGCCCATCCGCTCAAGGGCGCGGAGGCAGGCGGACTGCAATTCCTCAAGTGTCAACTTTGCGTTGTTTGTGACCTCGATTTCAAGCCCCACGGCTTTCCACCCACCTTTTCCATTCAGCGTAGGTCATTTCATTCACAAGCACGTTTCGCCCTGTTTTCGGGTCCCTCACGCGCATCTGGCGCGGTTCTGCCTCGATGTCATCACCCTCAACGGTTCGCAGTCCACACCGACAGTTATATACCTCATTCCCCGGCCCGCCAGGATCGCCGGGGTACATCATGGCATAGCCGCCAATATCAAAAGGCTGGTCAATGGGCACCGTCTGGCCGTCAGCGTCGGCATGGTCTCGGCGCGTGCGCTTGTCCTTGGTCGCGACCCACCTTTTGCGGGCCTTTATTCCCATTTCCGCCGCCCGCTCGAATGCGGCTTGCCTTCCCCCGTTCTCCGCGCTTGTGAACGATGTACGGGCCGCTCTGATAGCGCTAGCGCGTTCCATGGTGGGGATTCGTTCCATCAGGTCGGAAACCATGCCTTTCAGCGATTGCCCGCGCAGTATGGAGCTTGTCACGACGGCCTTGATCTGCTTTTGTCCCCAGGCTAAATCAATCCCACGCTCAATGGCCCGCTCTGGAGGATAGTATGGCATTACCTCCGGGTTTTCTACCGCCAAACGGCGCACGGCTTGCTCGTTCCACAGGGTGAAATCCGTCTGGCCGTAAAGCTGCTCTATGGTGTATGCCGTGTAGTTGGCATTCAGGCTGTAAATGCCTGGCGTGCGGTCGTTAATGTACGCGGCCGCCACCTCGTTGGCGTTGGTCATGCGCTTGGCTATCTTGTCCCGCAGCGCCTCGAACCGCTTTCCCCGGGCTATCTGGTTCAGCCTCCATTGCTTGTAGTATTCCTCGGTGATCTCCCCGGCCTTCAAGCGTGAAAGCATTTCAGCGTCACGCTTTCGGAAGGAATCAAAGTACTCCTTGATGGTCTTTTCCAGCCCGTCCGCCGCTTCCTTGTACAGCGCATAGATTTCACGTTCTAGGGCTTTCAGGCGCTTGTCTGATTCGTCCCGGCCGTAATCAGCTATTGGCATCCTCCGTCACCTCTTGGGGCTGGTTTGCTTGTGTCGTGAAGCGCTCCATGTCGTTCCTGTCAAGGCTCTCAAGGACTTCATCCAACTGGTCAGCGTCACCAAGAATAGTGAGCACCTTCCGCACGGTGTACTCCTGCCCCAGCATTTCCGCAGCCGTCATGACGGTCTGCACTTCTTCTGCCTTGTTCACAATCTGGTTGCGTGTATAGCTCGGTTTGTCATCAATCCCGGCCAGTTCCAGCAAGCCAACAATGCACCGGGTTATTTGCCGTTCAAAATCGTCCGCTTTCAGGTCAAGCGGGACATAGCTTGCCCGGATAGCCGTAGCGCTCTGGTTGGATGCCGTAACGGCGGAAGAATCGAACGCCTGAAAATCTTCATACAGTTGCTTCCTGATAGCGTCAATCGTGGCCTGCGTGCCAGCAAACGGCGCTTCTATGGCGTGCGGCTCCGCATCTACTCCCGCGTCACCGTCAACATGAACGACCTTCAACTGTCGCAGTTGCTGCAAAAACTGTGCGTCGTCCAGATCATCCATGCCGCCGCAGTTTTTCAGCACCCAGTATATCAAATTGCCCTCATCAGTGTTGTTCACAAGCTGGCTGCTGGCCACGTCCAGCGCGTCAACAGTGTTCCGGCGGCCTACAAGCTCCGACTTGCACCGCTCGTTGTTTTTCATCGGGACGATGGGGAATCCTGGATAATTCCAACCGTCAACGATTTGCAGCCCGTCGGCCGTGCTCTGCTGTGCAACCAGCATGTATTTGCGCTTTTGGTTCAGCGTTTCAAGCTGCTGGCCTTTCCGTTGGATGTAGTCCGTAAAGCCGTCAACCTCGTACAGCGTGGCCCGCAGCGGTCGGCCCTCTGACGGGTCCCCCACCTGCCAGTAGCGGATTCCAGCCATCAAAGCGCCTGTTTCTTCGTCATACAGGGGCACAAACTCGGTCAGCTTGAAAACCTCGATGTGGTCATAGTTCAAGAAACAGAACGATACCCCGCAAATCTGCGCATATGTCGCAGCATCCACCATTTCCTCGTCAAAATTTCGGCCCAGCTTTTCCTTGGTGGTGTCCTGCTGAAAGGAAACGCCGTTTGCAAGCAGGTAATTTGACAGTTGCTTGACCACCATCCCGAAGAAGTGACTTGCGATTTTGTGGTTGGGTGACCAGATATCCCTTTGCGCTTTCCCCTTGAAATCATATACCAGCTTTTCATAGCGGTTTATGGTCGGGTTCTCTCCGTAGTAGTACAAAAAAGTGTCTTGGGCATAGATAACCTCTTTTGCGGCGCGGTGTTCAGTGATCGCCGCCAGGATGAACGCCATCCGCGCTTCCTCGCTCTGGCCCACCGCTTGCAAGTCTTGATATGTTTTCATTGCATCAGCTCCTTACCTTGCTACTCTGCGCTCTCCGCGCTTCCATACGCGCTCCAAGCCATAGCGTACTGCGTCGATGTGGTGGTTGTTAGCGTCAGGGTATCCGCTCACTATGTCCCCGTCCTTCGTCCGCTCGTACTCATACGCCGCGAACTCCTTCCACGTCCGTGGGCACCGTTTCTGGTCAATCACAATGGCATCCAGCGATTGCAGCCACTTCATGGAATACTCCACACTGCCCGGGCCCTTGACTGCCCCGTAGCACGTCAGGCCAAGCTTTTGATAGTCCATGACGCTTTTCGGCTCCGCGCTGTCAGCCGTGATCCAATCGCCTTTCTGGATTCCGTGGGCCAGCAGCATTTCAACGGTTTCTTTGTTTCCCTTCTTCACGGTTTCCAATTCGTCAAAGATGTATAAAGTTCTTCTTGCAGCGTCATAATGCATTCGGTTGAATGCCCACGGGTCTGGATAATAGCCCCAGTCAACCCCATTATAAACCCGGTCAAAGGACGCTATCTGGTCATCCGTGATGGTATCGCCGTGCAGATTCTCGAACACGTTCCCGCCTGTTCCTGTCGGCTCGCCAAGGTACTCATGGCGGTATGCACGTTCGTTGCTTTCTTTCAGGTATTCAGCTTCCAGCAGGAATTGCTCTCCCAGCCATTCGGGCGGAGCTTGCAGGTACGTGGACTTGTGGCACATTCTGTCGGAGCGTTCCTCTAGGCTATCAAGGTTCGCCCAGTTGTCCCGGCTGATCGGCGGGTTGTAGCTTTCAAAATTCCAGTACACAGAACCGCCGCGCATGGTGGATTGCAAAATGGTGCGGATTTCTCTGCGCCCGGCAAACTGGTCTTTTTCCTCGAAATGGGTCACAGCGATATAGCCGAACGGTACTTTGATGGACTTGATTTTCATGGGGTCGTCAGCGCCCCGAAACATGATCTTCTGTCCTGTCGGCCTGTAAATCAGCTCAAGCGGTGCTATCTTCGCGTCCCAGTATGCCGCCATACCTAGCTTTTCAATGGCCCACATGTATTGCGCATACACGCTATCACGCAGGGTATTGCCTACCTTCCGAAGTACCAGCGCATGGGTTCCGGGGTTCGCCACCAGCAGCAGGGGAACCATCAGAGACACGGCAGAGGATTTGAGGGAGCCGCGCCCGCCCGATAGGTCGTAGTGCGTGTGGCCATGCCTGAAAACGTCGTGGGCGATAGGATAAAACGCAGAACCTATGACAGATGATAGTTTGACGTTAGACATCAATAACCACCGTAACCCTATCGTTAGTTTCCTGCCGTCCTTCAAAGGCTCCTGTGTGCTTCCCCAATAGCTCCAAGGCCCTGATCTTGTTAGAATACTTCAAGTCGCTTTCGGTCATGTCAGACGCTTCTTTGTCAGCTATTTCCTTTAGCTTTCTGATGACATAATCCTGATCTACTTCTGTTCTTTCTGCACGCTTTTTCCTTGCATTGCTTATAGCTCCCTGAATTTCGGGTTTCTTAAGGTTTTCATTTCCAATAGACCCGGCGGTTTTTTTGCTGTATCCTGCCCGCAAAGCGGCCTGTGTGGCATTAAAATCTATCAGATATTCGGCAACAAAAGCCTGTTGCTTAGCTGTCAACGCCACCAAATCACCGCCTTTCATAAAACTATACTTTATCAGAATCATTATAGCACAAAATCAGAAAAATGCAAGAAAAAAGCCGGGACATGCCCGGCATTTTGATTAGCGCTTGCAGAACGTGCGGAAAATCCGCCTTTCGACAGGGTTCATATTATCAAGGTCTGCATCGTCCCTGTGTACGCTTCTATACTCGCTGAATCTGTCAGGATAGCGCTTGCGCAGCTTGTCAATGTTGGCCTGTGCAACGTCCTCCAGCGTCCATCCAGAGGAAGTGCATAGTTCAGCGATTCCCCACAGCAGATCACCAATTTCAAGCATCAGCGCATTGTTGTCGATTCCGTGGCCCTGATACAGCTTTTGGAAATGGCTATGGATTTCTCCGCATTCCGCTGCAATTTCGTGCAGGGAATGCGCAAGGGTTGCTGCGGCGGACAGGTCTTTGTTGATGGTTCTGGAAGCAAGTGCCTGGTACTCATTCAGCATCATTTTTCTTTGGCTTCTTCTCGTATGCAGCTTTCAGGTCTGATAGTCTTGGTGCCTTTCCGCAGCTTTGCTTTTCCGGACAATAGCCCAACTGGACGCAGGAAGGCCCGGCATTTTTGAAAATCTCGGAAGAGCTTTCATGCTCCTGGCAGATTTTTAGCATAGCGTTGGCCAACTGCCGGATTTCCCATTGCGCGCGTTCCCTCCGTCAATATAAATCTTGCTTTCTGCAATCCTTACGACATTCATGCCAAGAATCGAATCCCTGAAAAACTCAAGTGCAAACAGCGGGAACACCTGGACTTCTTGCTTGCTCAAAACAATCGTAACCTTGTTGAAATCGTCCATCAGTCCTAAAATGCTTCGAAGTGTAATCATTGATAGTTCCTCCTTTTTTATTTTCTGTTCCAATTCGTTTTTCTGGTATACCGATGCACTAAAAACTCCTTCACAAACTCCATTTCGCATCCAAATATTTTGCATGGATGTTCATACACATCTGAAATTCTTTTCATGTAACGCCTCAAAATCAAAACGCACTGAATCAAGTGTGTCGGCACCTAATCCAATGCGTTTAGTTGATAGATGTTCGATTTCTGTTGCAGATGCCGACACATCTATCAACAGCTTGATTATATCATTCGTTTTCGATTCTGTCAACCCCCATAAACGGGCAAATTCCAATCCCATCATCCTGGTAGTCCATGCCAGGCACGCTTGCGAAAACGTCCCGCAAATAGCATTTACTTGCTTCCTTAGTACCCTTTAGGCAATGATGCTGGCAGTAATGCAATGCATGGTTTACAAGCACGTCACAGGACGATACAGGCAGATTGACGCACATTTCTGCTGGGCGTGCGCTGCATTGCACATTTAGCCCCCGGCAGTTCTCCCGGATGGATAGTGCCTGGCGTGTGCTGATCTTTGCTTGTAGCTGCTTCACCACTTTATCAAGCATTGTCTGCGCTAACCGTGTATCACGCCACAGTCCGAACCGCTTGAGGGTTTTCTCCAAAATTTCCCCGTCCTTTTCCACAAGCAACGCCGCGCCCATCATACCAATGGTGGCATCGACCACGGCAGACGGAACGCGCACGCGCCCTTCCTTTTCGTCAAGCTCCCGCATTTGTTCGTTGGTGGCTGTCTGGATGGTTCCCATGCTATCAACATACCGCATTTTTCTTTTCCTCCTGTTTGTCTTTCAGAATAACGCCGCTGCTTGCTTTAGCAACTCGTGCGTGGTGTGCAAGTCCTGCGTGCTTTCGTAGCGAACCATAACGTTTTTCGTATCCTTGTAGTAGGTTACTCCGTCAACCCGGATGATACCGTCTTTCTCCAGTTGTTTGTATGCAAGCTGTTTGTTTTTCGGGAATCTAAATAAATTCCATGTGTCCGTGATCTTCATGCATGTCTCCTCCTTTTGTTACCACTGTATCCAACGAAACTCGCAAAGTGGTTACAGCTAAAACCTTTGATTTATAAGGCTTTCAAGGTATCTGTAACCACTGTAACCACTGTAACCACATATTTTACCCTTACGCGAGAGCGCGTATATTTATATCATACACACAAAAATATTCTAAAAATATTTCTTATGTATGTGAGAAAAAGCGGTTACAGTGGTTACACCCCAAAAACATGTGCACATTCCACAATTAAAACGGCTTTTCTTCTGTACCAAATAAACAATTTATTTGCTCTAAAACAGCCTTATCTGTAACCACGGAATTGGTTACATCCTCCGCCTGGCTGATTTTCAGGCACACACAGCGTGCCGGTACGGAAATTTTTGGTAATCGCTTTAGCTTGGTGGTTCGGTTCTGCGCGGTCTCAATCACGCCGTTTCGCTTCGCCCAGGACAAGAAACTTTCCGGGCTAAATCCTGCGTCTTTCATAGCCTTGTCAAATACGCTTTTAACGATATAGGCGCGTTCATCCTCAACACATCCCCAGCATTCACCAGAATATCCATAATCACCAGGCTCAAATCGTGCCGGGTTGCTGACGACAAAGTCACACAGCCAGGCAAGCGCCCGCTTGTTTACATCCATCTGTTCTTTTGTGGTCAAAAACGGCGCTATATCGTCAACCGTCAAGGCGTGCCCGTCCTGAAAAAGCAGCAATTCGGCCATGCTGTCGGCGGTTAGAATAATGCTGGCGGCAAGGGCCTGCTTGTCTGTCGCGCATTCCTGCAACCGCTCCATGAAGTCGGCTTGCATTGTCCTGGCGTGCTCTACCATGCTTTCGCTGGCGAAAAAATCCACAAATTTCTTTCCTGCGATCCCATAATTTTTTCGAATAACTGCCAGGACTTCACGTGGATTCTTAAAAAGTTTTTCGTCCTTGCAATCCATTTCGATCACGCGGTTCATTGCACCGCCGCCGGATTTCTCGCCAGTGATAGGCATTTCTCCGGTGCTGATGGTGCAATTCCTCCAGGTCTTGATCTGCTGCAATCCGCCTGTTTTGGTGGCTCTAGCGCGGCCTACGCCTTCACACAGTTTATACACCATCTCATCAAATGACTTGCGATCCTTGACGCATTGCAGCTCGTCCAGGCACAGCGGAAGGCTACCACAAAAAGCAGCCTGCATCTCATTCGCCACTGTCGTGCCGTTGTAGCTTCGCAGATAGTCCCCGGCCACAGGGCTGGCCCATACGCTGGTGGCAAGCATCAGCCCCACGGTTTTGCCGGCCTCCGAGCCGCCCCAAGCATGGCAAATAAAAGGGGTAGCGTCCATAGGCTCCACCAGTACGGAAGCGAAAGAAGCGGCCAGCATGACACGCGCCACAATGCTTTTACCCGCACGCACATCAAGCGCAAGGGCTTTCCAGGCTTCCCAGCTTCCATACGGTTTGACGGCATCAAAGGCCCGCTGGAAGTCTGCACCGCCATCGAAAAGCAGATTGTCTACATATGGGGAGAAGCCATAGCCATCAACCCAGCCCAGACGGCCCACGCTGTGTGATTCCTGCAACCTCTCGTAGTTTGCATCCTCCAGGTAGGCCAGGAAGGCCACCAAAGGCCGGGCCGTTTCGCTGCTAACGCTTATGCCCTGCTCGCTCAAGTCCACGATCTTCTGGGCGCTTGAAATCTGCTGTTTTGGCACAATAGTTTTCCGCCAGACTTTCCCTCGCCTGAATGCAAGCTCTATCATGGTCACGCCGCTGTCAATGTTGATGATCCTGCGCACAGGCATAATAGGATGACTGCACACCAGCGTTTCGCCCATGCCGTTGTTGATGGTTATACCATAGTCATCGGCCTGGTATCGTCCGCATGAAAGCTCCATCGGTTGCCCGGTGAAATTTGTTGCATTTCCTTCCGGCATCCCGTCCACATTTTTCTGCGTTTCAAGGTACGCCTTCCAGAGCGTTTTGAAATTCCCAATGCCTGCAGCTTTGGCCTTCGCGGCCATGACTTCAAGCAGTTGCATTTGTAAGAATTTATTTCCGCGCTTGTCATACAGCCATTCGTATGGGGTTGTACCGCCCCATTCCTCCGGTGTCCATTCTGGGATCTGTATTCCCCCTAGCGTTTGTGCCTGCATTCCAGCGCGATCCCCCTTTCAATTTCTGCGGCATGTGCGGATTCTTTTATGATAAGCAAATTCCAGATTGCATCAAGCTGGGCTTTTGACGGGGCTTCGCCTTTGCGAATCGCTCTAAATCCATCAGCGGCAGCGTGATAGCATTTCAGGTATTCTTCAGTGCAATCAAGGCATTTCTTTTCTGCGGCTTCTACGGCCATTTCTAGCCGCTTTTCTTTTCCCTTGCGTAATTCTATATGCCTTTGTTCCTCTCGCCGTTCCTGGGCCGTTTGCGGGCGATTTACAAAGCCAAGCGAAAACATGCTGTCAATCCGCACGATTGCCTGTATGAAGTTAAGGCCCCACAGGTGCCGCGCAAGGTCGATCACATCCCCGCCAGTTTGACAGCCAAAGCACCACCAGCCCCTTGAGCCATCGTAGACTTTTAGGCTGGCTGTCTTTTCGTGATGAAGTGGGCACACGGCAAAGCCCTGGCGGTTTACTGCAATGCCCGCCGCTTCCATTAGCATTTTAGTCGACACGTATTGTCGCACCTTCTCCGCTGTCGGATTGTGCATGGTCTTTCCTTTCTCTGGCGACCTGCTCTGTCTTTCGCTGCCAGTAATTCGCGTTATACTGCCGGACTTTGTCTCGGTTTTCCTTGCGCCAGCGCCTGTAATAGTCGCGCCGCGCGGCTATGGCTTTTTCTGTCACTCGGTTCACCTCCTGCGTGCATTTTACCACAACGGCGCGGCGCTGTCTATTCTTTTTCTTTCTCTTATTCTTATTTCCCGACGCTGTCCAACAGCTGAATAATGCGCTTTGCCGTCTGCTCTGGGGCGCAGAATTCCCAAGATACGCCGTACTTTTCCGTCATCTTTCGCATGATGGTCTCAAGCGTCAAAGAAGATACCGGGGGCTGTTTGGATTTCCTTGCAACCTTAATCCGTCCTGACATCATGGCACGCTCTATTGCTTCCCAGCGCTTGCGCCTGGGATTCTGCCAGTTTTTCACATCATCCAGCGATCCTATTGACGGTTCTTCCACTAAAATGACCAGCTTTATTCCTGCGTCCTTGGCACGCTGGCACTCTGCACGAAACCGTTCATGCTGCTGAATAAGGTTGTTATAGACTTCCGGAAGCCCCTTTTTACGGTCAACGCATATTTGCATACTGTCAAGGTAGCAGTAATCCCCGGCATACAGCTTTGACCGAATCCATGGGACGCCCAGGCGGTCAAAACCCGCCTGGACGTGATCCCATTTCTGTTCCCTTGTATCGCAAACTATCGTTTTCATGCTTACCTCAAAACGGGAGTTCTTCCTTCTGAACAGGCGTGAAGCCGCTTTCGTCTTGCTGCTGGCCAGGAATCGTCTGGATAGCTTCCCCGGCTTCCGTGCGCTTTGCGTAAAAGATAGCGTCACGCCTCACGCCGTCCTGACCTTCAAACGGTTTCATGTGCAGTATGCAGCAACGGCCTATAAGGTCAGAAAGTTCAAACTCCGCTCCCTTCTCAATGCCCAGAGCGTTTGCCATCTTGCCGATTTTTTCCATGGGCCATTCTCCGGTATGGCTGTCCATGTAAAAATTCTTGAAGATGTGCTTGCGCTGATAGCGCTGCTCTACATCGGACCGCACTTGAAAGTCAAAAGCAATCACCGGGTTTCCGTTTTTTGTAAGCGTTTCCTCTGCCTTCAAGCAGATTACTTCATAATCGCCCTCGACCATCAGACCGCCATCATTTTCATAAGCCTTGAATGCCATTTTGTCATATCTCCCAATTCTTTTTGTATGTTTCCATCAACTCGGCACCGTCCAGGTATTCCAGAAACGCCTTGATTGTGACGCGAATAGGCTCAAAGTCCCCGCGCCGGTACTGCTCCATGTAGCAGTATTTCCCGTCAAAAATTAGGTAGTCAAACCGAATAGCCTCCGGGAAAAGTTCCATGTACATGGGGTGCTGGGTGGAAAACTGATACTTTCCATATTCGTACCGCTGCACGCGCTTGATGTCGGAAATAATTCCTGCCCGTAGCGCATCAGCAACGCCAGCAAGCAAAATCGGTGTTTTGCAAATCTCCATACACTTGGAACTTTTTACCTGGAAAGAGGCTCCTGATAGTCTGCCGCCTATCTGAATAATGGCGCGTGTTTCGTCCAAATTTGCATTGCTTGAAAAAATGCTTTCTGGATTGCTGGAAAAATCCGTCACAGCCTTCTCAAAGTCAATGCCCTCTTGCATTGCCTTTGTTGTCGGCTTCCGCTTTCGTTCCAGCGCGTCCAGAAAATCCCCGAATGCGGATTCGTCCGCATCCGGGTCAGTAGCACGCCGCCAGCTCTCAAGCAGGCTGTGTGTCATTTTGTACATATGCCTTTGCCTCCTTGCTGTATTTGGCCCCCAGGGCCTTGGCCTTTTCATTCAGCAGCTTTCCAAGCTCCTGCTTGCTGGTCAATCCATGCTTCATGCTGCCGATCTTCTCGACAGCGGCATTCAGGCTTGCCACGTCTGCCGCTTTTTCAATTACGGCCCGGCCCTCCGACATTGCCGCGTCATATGCCACGCGCACGCCGTTATAGACCTGCATTTCCTGCCTGATATTTTCCCGGGCTGCATCAAACAGCCTCGTCAAAAAGTCGTTCTTTGCGCCTGCTGGAAGGTCTGGCACCTCCAGCACACCGCTGATGCCATAGCATGCTTTGGCGAAATATTCCTCTGTGGGAGTAAATCCAAGGCAGCGCTTTTTGCCAAACACGTGCATATAGCACCCAAGGTCTGCCGGTGTCCATACAATATCTTTCGCGCTGCCCTCACAGCTCAAGCGCTGGGTGATGATGTCACCCTTCTGTACTTCGGTAGTATGGAATATGATTATGCAGTTTTTTCCGTCAATAGCTCGAATCTGGTGTGTCAGCCTGTCAAACTCTCGCTTTATGATACCGAACATTGCCCGGCCATCCCGCGCCGCCTTCGGGTCTTGCTTTTTTGCCCACGGCTGCATGAGCTGGATCAGGCTCCCGCCAGTGTCCAGGATCACGCTTTTGGCGTCCTTGTATTCCGCGCTTTGCATGTCCTCCAGCATTTCCTCATAGCTGTCCGCCTCGCTAGCCGTCTTGCGGTGCTCAGCACGCACGCGGCTGATACCGCGATCCAAGTCAAAAAGAATCGGATCGGGAGCAGACAGGGCCAGGGTAGTCTTGCCAATGCCGGGGCTCCCGCTGATAATCATCGTAAACGTTTTGTTGGAAAAGTCCAGATCTTCCGGTTTCTTGATAGCCATTGTTTTGCCCTCCTTAAAACTCTTCAAGCAACCATTCAGTATAGTCTGCATCAAAATCAGACACATACTCCCTGACGAAGTCACTCAGCAAGTCCGGTTCATTCTCTTCGATCACATCGAAGATCGTTTCCGCGTCCTTCACATAAACGGCTTTTTCATTTCCGCTAACTATGTAAGCAATTACATTCGACTGCTTTTTGTTCTGCTTGACGTAGGTCATGCGAACATCGTCAATCACTTTGTTAATGCATCGCTTGCAGTATCTGCCGGACGCAGAGAGCATCCCCAGGCCTGTTATCTCAGCGCCACAGTGCGGGCAGCTGGTCACTTCCAGCTCGTCCATGTTGTTCCCTCCTTCGGTTCTACCCGGTGCCATCCCGCGCCCAGGTTCGTGTTTTCGTACCCGGGAATGATACGTTTTCTCCCCTCCTGCGGCGATGACAGGATGGACGCCCATGCCCAGGTTTTGATGCGCTGGGCTAGCGTTGTTTTGACGCGCTGGGGTGCGTCATGGTACTGGCTGTATCTTCCGCGCTTGTCCATCAGATCACCCCCAGCGCGGCAGCTGCAATCCCTGCCATTGACAGCCCGAAAAGCATCGACATGGCCAACAAATCCCGGGCCTTGATTGCCAACGGGTCACGCAGCAGCGGCTTCTTGTATCGCCTGCCGCGGCGGTGCAGAACATATTCTTGCACGATTATCCCTCCATCAATTCCTCAACTGTTACGCCGAGCGCTTCCGCCAGCTTCTTGGCCTTGTCGGCCCGGGGTTGGCTTTTCCCGTTCGCCCAGTTCCACATGGTGGCATACGATACGCCAACCTTTCGGGCCAAGTCCTCCAACGACTCATTGCGCAGCTCATGGATTCGCATTTTATTCACCCTCCTTTCCTGTCCATTTTATCACTTTTTTGATAAATTATCAAGATTTTATACAGAATTAAGCCCCAACTTCTTCTATGGCATCAAATACCGGAGACAACTCCCTCAAAGTCTCGTACTTGCGCTTGAAAGCCCTTAGCTCCGAAAGCGCAGTTTCAAGCAGCGCGGACATTTGTTTTTCGCTGTTCACAACAACCGAAATAGGCTTGTAGCTCTGTTCCGTGTGCACAAATGCCCTTACCTGTTGTGGCCCTTTTGGGCTTTCCTGAACGGTAACGATAGACCGAACAATCAGCATAGCCTGACTTTCGCGGTATTTGTCTGCCGCTTTCTGATCGTCCCATTCAAAGCATGAATGAAGCGGAGATGTTGCGCTTCTGCTTTCTTCTACGATATCGGACGGTTCCAGCCTACCTTTTTTCTTGTAAATCCTGTCCAGTTCTTCACCTGCCTTTTGTGCTTCCACTGGAATGATGCCTGGTATTTTCCATTGGTATGTCATGTGCAATCCCTCCTTTTTTTATCCATACCTTGCCTGCCAAACCATATCTTACCTCGTGACTCCAATCCTTACCGGGCACCGCCTAGCCTGCCTAACCATTCCATTCCCATCCCGGACCAGCCTTTCCTCTCCTGCCAGTCCGTGACAAAGCTCACCATAACAACCCCGACCTAAATCAACTTGCCAAGCCTGCCGCGCCGTTCCGTAAGTACCTTAACGCTCCTTGGCACAACAAACCTATCCTGCCAAGATCATTCTACATGATACATGCCATATGTTCCGCCCTTTTCCGCCCTCCATTCGCCAATTCCGCACGCAAACCCGCCAAGGTTAAAAAGGTTGACAAGCTGCTCAAGGCTGATAGCAGAAGCATTATAACGCACGGAAAACTCTGCGCTCCACGTCTTGAATTCTCCACGGTATCGAATGTCTGCAACGCCCATGCCAACGCGCACCATGTCCTCGCGCATGTCCGGAGTTCCTTTGATTTCAACAAATTCTCCATCAATGTGAAAGGCCGCATTCATGGAGACCATGTTCTTTGTGACGCCAGCACGGAAGCCAGCGGCAACGGCGGACGCCTTGAAAGCCACGGAAGGAAATCCAAACCGTGCGCCATTCTGAATGGCCTTGATGAACCCTTCTTCCGTTTTCTCTTCCGGTTCGCCTTCCAGCCAATACATGCTATCGATGAAATCAGCAACCGGGTTTTTAGCGTCGTGACCTTTGGTTTTTGCTTTCTTCATCTGCTTGTCAAGGATTTCCTTTTTTGCCTTCTCGCTCCACTTGTGCATGATAAGCGGAGAATCTCCCACAACGCGAATGATTGCCGTCTGAATGTTGATAGCCGGGATGCTGATTGCCTTTTCGATTTCCTTTGTCATTTTCTTTCCCTCCTATTTTTTCTGCGGCTACCCGCGACGCCTTGCGGCGTTTTATTTGGTTTCAGTGTGAATATCAATGCGTTCGATTTCGCAGTAATTAGCATTGATGCCTTGCTTGTAAATCCCATCATTGCACCAAACAAGCCATGGTTTTCCAATATCTTTAAGCACCCAATGTCCAAGGATATGAAGTGGACCACATTTAGCCAGCGGAGATGTAAATTTTAATATTCCTGTAAACTCTTTTACTGCATCCATGTTAATCCCTTCTCCTAGTCATAAGATTAGATGTGTGGTTTCGGCCCGGTGCCGCCGGGCCATCGTCAGGCGTGGCATATTTTAATCGTCGATTGGTTCGGCAAACAGGATTCGCGTATTCCTTGGGGTATACAACCCCATCATTGATTTCGCAGTCATCCGCTGAATATATAGCCGGCGTATGCCACCCTTGCCAGTTGTCCCAATATTCTTGGTTCCTGTTGGCAAGGCGTTTCGCGCCGATAAGCGTCGGCGTTCCCCCATAGCAATAGTAGCGGTATTGTCCACCGATTACGTAGTAGTTCACTTTCTTTTTCATTTCCTTTACCTCCCTTTTCTTTTGCGCTCCTGCGGGCTTTCCCGTCCCCCTTGGAACAATAATATTATACCACGCCCTCCCCTGTTTGTCAACTGTTTTTATAAAAAATGTTTGATAATTTCCACAACAAAAAACCCCCAGCATTAGCCGGGGGAAGTGTTGCTATTGAATAGCTCTTATTCGCTCCATCACGCTCTTGTAAGCCCGTGGAGCCGTTACTCTGACAGTATCCATCAGATCATCCATGACTGCCCAAACCTGCACAGAATCGCGGCCATTGACGGCCTGCAAAAACTCGCTTTCGCCGGACACATCAAGCGGTGTCGGCTGGGACTGCTGCTGCCCAGTGATATGGTCACGGACAATATACAGCCACGCCAGCCGTTCGCAGTTAGCATATGTAGTATCTTTCTTTTCCAGCATCAGGATTTCTTTGTCCAGCTCGTCCGTGTTTATCATCGTTAAGCCCCCCGATACATATCAAGCATGGTTTTGATTCTCGCCGCAGCAAAACCGATTTTCCCATCCATCAGACCTTTTCCACGGTGGTATAGACGTTGGTTACGATAGGATCACCAGCGGTTGAGGTGGCCACCAGCGTCAGCACAGACGAGCAGTTGACCTTAACACCGGCGGGGAAAGAGATGGATGCAAGGTCGTTTTCGGCGGCAATAGTCTCCGAACCCTGCGCTACAAGTTCGCCGTCCTGATACATCGACAGGGTGACGTTACCAGCGGCAGAAGCGGACACGGTAGCACCTACATCTACCGAATAATAGCCGGTTTCACGCAGGTTGATGTTTGTGCCGCTGAGCTGGATAGTACGGCCGCAGCATGTGCAACCAAAACCATGAACAGCGATTCCGGGATTTACAACGCCGCCGCCGGTGATGGTCTGTGAAGTGTTGTTAGCGATGAAAGCAAAAGCCTTTGCCATTATGAAAAACTCCTTTCAAAATAAAATGGAGGCCCGCCGGGGCCTCCGTGTTTCACCCGGCTCAATTAGCCTAAATTTTGCGCAATTAGTAGGCAAAAGCACCGTTAGCGCAGGGCTGGCAGGTCTGGTAGGCGTAGATGCCATACCCGTAGGGGTTGATGCGGGGGATACCGCACATCCGGGCATCAGCCTCCAGAGCGGCAATACGCTGACCCTGCTGGGCAATGACAGCGTCCTTCTGGGCGGACTCCATGGCGCACAGCTTGTCCAGGACCTTCTGGGTGCCCTGCATCTGGGACATCTGGATGCCGGACGCGAAGTTGGCCATGTCGAACTTAACGCCCTGGATTCCAAGCTGAGTCTGGCAGCAACACTGGTCGATCTTGCTGCCCAACTCATAGGTGTGCTGAGCCCCCTGATAACCAAGCTGGCAGATGGCGTTACCCAGGTTCTGGTTGATATTGGCCTGGCCCGCTACGATCTCGTTGAGTTTGTTGTTCACACCAGAAAAGTTAAACCCACTGGCAAGGTCCTCGACGGTGGCGCAACGACCGTCATTGTAACCGCAGCGGTTACCCCACCCGTTTACACCACCAATACCACCACCGAACAGCGCGAACAGCAGAATCCACGCCAGCCAGCCGCCGCCCATGCCGCCCCAACCGTCGTTGTCACGGGTCACGGCCGCAAGATCGGAAAGACTATAGTTGTCCATGTTTTTTGCTCCTTTTGATGATTTATTTATAACCGCGGGCGCGCACCGCGTTTATAGCTGTTTCATGATGGCGGACAGGTTAAAACCGTGCTCCTGCGCCACCTGCTCCGGGCTTTTGCCTTTGTTTGCTTCAACAAACTGCCGGAATTGCGGATTCTGTTGCATCAGGCTTTGGGCTATCTGCTCAGGGCTCCCGTTTTTAACCATTCGGGCAATATTCATCAGGCGGGCCATGCCGTTGTTTGTAAGCCCTCCACCCATGACACCCATCAGAGGATTGCTCATTTCTTTGCGGCCTCCTTTTCAGGGGTAATAGCTGGCTTTTGAAGCTGTTGAATCTGTTGCAAAAGCGTCTGTATTGTCTGGTTAAATTCAGCACGCGGGACGAAGTCGCCAGCAGGGGCAGGCGCAGCCGCGTCCGGGTAGAATTTCTCGATGTGATAGTAGTCGGTGGTAGTCAATCCCATGTTGTCGGCTGTACGCATTGCGATGACTGGTTCGTTTGCCACCAGCACAAGGGCCTTTCCTCCGGGCTGTACGGGCGCTTGCTCCACCTGTTTGATAGATGGCACCTGCATCACCACGGGCGAGCTATTGGCCTGCTGCTGGGCCTGTATGGGCGATTGCATGGGCTGTTGCATGCTGGATTGCATCCCCTGCTGCATGCCCGGCATGAAAGGCTGTTGCTGTCCGTTTTGTGGAAAAAGATAGCCATACGGGTTATAAGGGTTGTACACCTCTATCACCTCCAAAAAAGAGAACACACAGACCATCAAAATGGAATCCGGCTTTCCCGGCCTGCATGCCCTCCTGTTGCAATCATGATATTCTGTTTTGATAGGATGCACCACCGCACAATTCCGCTTTGTTTCCGCTTATTTTGGGGCATAAAAAAAAGAGCGCCCACAAAGTGAGCGCTCATTCAATTAGTTTTTCGATCCACGGAAACCCGGCCCATGCAGATGATAGTTTCTTAATTCCTCTCCTGTACCATCGGTGCATGCTGTCAGGGCTGCAACCTGTCTTTTCTGCCGCCTTTTCTTGTGTCATGTCTTTGCGGCCGCACAGGGTTATGGCTGTTTCCTCTTGCCACGTCAGATTGGCCATTGAAATGGCAAGATCAACCAGAACGGACGCGGGATAATGAAGGAAAGCAAGTATTTTCTTTTCGTCCATGGCATCACGTCTTTTTGTTGTAGCCTCTTGGCAAGCGCCCGGTCCCCTTGCACATGTTGCAGGCTACGGTGCCGGAGGATGACGAGTTTTTAGACGATGTTTTAACGGTAACTTTAATTGCTTTCGCCATTATAATTACCCCCTGCAAAAACATTTCCGTCACCAACAACAGCCGTTCCGTTGTCTCCGTCTCCTGTGTCGGCATATTCCGTCACGATTTCCGCGCCAGATAGCAAACCAGACAGCCCCGCATACTGCATATTCAGCGCGTATTGCTGTTCTCTGATGGTTTCCTGCTGTGCCATGATAGCAGTACACCCCAGCACCGTTGCACATACGATTGCCACCACCAGCAGACAGGTAAGGCATACGGCAATCATCCGGCTGTTTGCGTTACGCTTGCGCTGTTCCCTGATGTGCTCTGTGGCCGCTGCCAGTGCTTCATTCTGCAAGTCGGTAAGTTGTTTCTGCATATCAATCTTCCTCACTTAAAAATCACAGCCGCTCCAAGAATGCCAACGATCAGCCATTGGACAATAATCTCAACAGCCCGGTCATACCGCTTTCCTGGCCTTGCCTTCATCTCTTTGACATCTGCCTGAATTTCTTTCAGCACTTGCCATATATTTGTAAGGCTATTGTCAAGCACGGCATGGCCTTTTTCAAGCGCTGTAATTCTCGCGTAAATTTCGCCGTGGCTTTCATGGTTTTCTTTAGCGGTTCCTTCCAAAGATGCAATGCGAACCGCCAAAGATTCAAGCGTGGGGGGATTGCTATTCATTTAGTCTCCTTTGGCGCGTTGTAAGTCATGGCCTGGTCGCTGTCGGACACCCCTTTGGTGGTTGGGTCAGTGATAACGCCAACCATCCCAAGGATAGTTAGAACGCTATCAATGAGCTGAATTACCGCGTTCTGCGTCACCGTGGGGGCGATGTCGAGCATCGACAACACGTTATAGATAAAAGACACGATCAGGGATGCAAACCCAGCCAAGAAGGTTCCGTTCTTGAACCGCACTTTCCAGTTGATTTTCATGGTGTTACCTCCATATTGTATTTGTTGTTTCATGAGGGGTCAACCCCCAGAAAGAATGCTCCCCAAGGAATCGTAAATTGCCTGCAAAGCCGCCCGCTGTACGGTAATCAATTCCCCGCCAGTGCTTCCGGATGAACTCCCCGACGCTGGCGGTTCCTGCGCATCCATCTCCAGGTATTCCACCATCATGTAGCCCGTGCGCCCCTGATGCCGTACTTTTGCCCATTCGCCTTCCACATATGCCACCTGCACCGTTGCCCCCACCGGGACCTCCCAGTACAACCCGTCGGACGTGCTGGGCTTGCTGCGCATCTTTACCTTGCTTCCGCTGTCCGCCACTACCGTGGCCGTCTGCACCATGGTTTCCACCACCTCCGTGCCGTCGTAATCCACCTTCTCCAGCCGCCCCCGGTACGTCCACCGGCCCAGCTTCGTGTCCCGCACAATGCCCGGCCCGGTGCAGTGGGTGATCTCCAGGGGACTGGTGGCCGTGACTACCCCCACATGGTAATAGTCCCGATGATCCGGGTCATTTTTGTACCGCTCCGGCAGGGCATACCCCGCCTGTCCCGGCGTCCGGGCCTTGTACACCACATCCCCCAGGCACAGCTCTCCCGCGTCCGTCACCGGCAATAGCTCCCGCATCTCATACCGCGCCGCGTAATTGCTCCCGTGCGTCCCCGTCCAAGCCCCTCCCGCCCGGCGTATGGCTCCAATTACCAGCCCAATGCAGTCGCATGTTCCGTCCGATCCATCCCCGCCCAGGCGATACACCGGGGACGCCTGCGCAATAGCTTCTACTTGTGCGATGAATGCTTCCAAAATCATCTATTTTTCCTCCGCATACTTGTCCAGCACCGCCAGCACCTCCGGAGTGAGCAGCTTCTTCAGCTGCCCCGGCGGCGGCGGCTACGCTTTTCCCAGTAGGTCTCATAGCTATCACTTCCTTTCATCTTCACTGGCCCGGCACAAGGCCAGCGCAAAAACCGTGAGAAACGCCCCTGTGAACAGCCACGCAGGAATCCAAACCCAATGTACCACACGTATCCCGCCCTTCCGCCCACATGGTCATTCCGTTACCAGCTCGCCCAGCCCGCTTTCTTCAAGCAGCTCCTTGACCTGCGGCTTGAGCACGGTGGGAACGTCCGCATACGCGGTCTTACCCAGGATTACCCGTTGAGCGAAAAATATTGCCATCATGATAGTACCGTCCTTTCCGAAGAAAATTTCTATGATAAACAGCTTTATTGCTGTTATCATTGGTATACCACCATCGCCATTTCAGCGATACAATCCTCCACAAACTCCCCACGGGATGCCAAAGCTTGAATTTGCGCTTTCAACATCGAGTTTTCTTTTTCAAGCGACTTGACAAGATCCTCAGCCGATGGTCTATTTTTGTTCTCCTCTATCTGCGCGAGTTCTTCCTCCGTGTAGGGGATGTACAGCCAATAGGTTTCCTCCTCGTCCCAAGCCTCCCGGGCTTCCACTCCCGGCACATCAACAACCCACCGTACATCCTCACCCCCCGTTTCCGGGTACCTTGCAACGGTTTCCCAGTGCCCCTGCTCCTCCACGGCTTCCACCGCTTCGTGGTGGTGTATACGCACCTTGCGCTCCAGCCGTCCCTTTTCCGGGTCGTAGTCCATCACCGGGTTGCCCTGCTCGTCATAAATGTTCATATATCCGTTTCCTCCTTACGCCGTCCGTCGCCACATGTACACGGCAAAGTACGGTGGCCTGTTCTCGTGGGCGCTACCGTCGCCCAGGGCGCGGGTACCCCAGTTATTGCCCCAGTATAGGGGAAGAGTACCACTTGAGGCTGGAGTTATATACCCGTCTGGCGTGTCTCCTTCGCTGCACATCGTCACGAACCGGTCTGTGCTTCTAACAGGGGGCACTTGACTAGCCGGTAAATTTGCTTCGGTGAGCGTCACACTGTTTGCACCGCCAGTAGCCCCTGCCGTGTAGCTACTTCCAACGCCTACAAGAAACCGGTCTTGTATTTGAACCCATTTCCCTCCAAACAATGAAGCCGGGGATGTTGAAACGTATGACATATAAATTGATCCAACAGGATAAGCATCGAGGGCTGCTAACATCCAGTCTGTCCACTCGTTTTCGTTGTAATTCGACCGCCTCCAAATCCTTCCCCCTCTAATGGGGATAAAAAACTGGTCGATTATTCCGGTCTTGTTATTGAACGTATACGAGCTCGAAACGTTGAAGATATTACCATACTGTACCCCAGATGGAAGATTTTTTGTGGCGGATGTCGTCCCGTAAAGTCCAATGGTGAGTGCGGTGTTGGCATCCGTGGCGCTTCCAACGATGTGAAACGCTCTGGTGTTCTGGCTTATGCCTTCCGCACTTGTAGCCCCTGTACCACCATTCGAAATCGGCAACAGAGTGGGCAAAGGGTGTGCATGATCACCCCTTGCTATTTGCGTTAACGTTCCCGCGCTTGCCTCTCCCGGGGCGGATGGTTCTCCATCAAAGAATGGGAGCGCACCCCCCACGACATCCTCAGCAGCCTTTGCAGCATCATTTGCACGGTCTGCAGCTTCATCTGCCACCCGTGCCTTTTCATTCGCATTTTCTGCAGCCGCATTTGCATTTTGTACTGAACTATTTACATTCAGTATGGCGTCCGCAACGTTGTTTTTTGCCTCTTCCACCGCCCCATCCGCTTTAGAAATGGCTGCAGTGGCCGCGTTGTTTGCCGTTTCAGCAGCCGCATTTGCATTTTTCGCCGCCTGGTTCGCTGCGTTTGTTGCAGCTATTGCCTCTTGCTGTTTGGCGGCTATTTCTTCGAGTGACGGTATTATTCTTTCGTCGTCAACAATAGTATCCGTTGACGTGATCATTACTGAACCGTCACCGATGAATATTGAGTTCTCTACACCCGAATCCACAAGATTTATGGTAAGCTTGCATCTCCCGGGAATTCTGTAACATGCTTCGTTGAGGGTGACGCTTGCCACACTCCCGTCAACACCCCCGGAAACCGGAACGCTCACATTATCAGACCGGAGGAATGTACCAGAACACGTTACCCCCGTTATTGTCTCGGGTTTCCCATCACGCGTTACAAAAACCCTGAAAACATGAGCGTTTTTGTCCAACAGCGCCATTACCGGTTTTATTGGGGTACGCATCGTTCCTTGGGACAAGTCAACTGTGTAGTTTAAAATCGTTTCAATCAACTGTGCCCACCTTCTTCTTTGTTTTCGACGTACTCAGCAGCAACAATATCTCCCGGCTGTGCCTTGGGGGGATTCTCCAATAAATCTATTAGGCGCTGTAAGGCATCAAGGCACAAGACCCACCGCTTCGCATTGTCGTGCCCTTCTGCTATTCTAACACGATTCAGAGTGTTATACAAGCGTTGAAGTTGGTCAAGCATTTTAAGTCCTCCCTATATAGTAGATTGTCGATTTGTTGAATGTTCCATAACGCAGAACGTTGACCAATTTACCGGATGTATCTTTGATAGTGACGAACTGCTGTTGTCCCCCGGAAACTGTGTACCCCGTTACAACGGTTTTCGATTGCCACCCAGCAATATATTCACCAAGCTGGATATCGTTTTCCGCGTACAATGAGGGACACGAAACTACATCCCCTCTAATCTGAATGTTTTCCCCAACGTATACGACATCGGCATCAAGCTCGTTTATACTTAGAGTTGAACCCTCTAAGTACCCGACTATCGTCTGACCATCAAGGATTATCTTGTTGGAGTTTATTTTTACCTGCTCCGGGGAAAGATTGATTGCAGAAATCACGCCGTTCTTCTCAACCTTCAAATCGAGCGTAGCGTTTATGCCATCAATGGCAATTTCTGCGCTGCTTATCTTCTTTCTATCTTCTTCCACCTGTGCCTTCAAACCTATGGTTGCCCCATCGCCATTGATGTCAATTTCTGCCTGCGTTACTCTTCGTTCTACGGCATCGACATACTCAACGCTTGCTTTTAGCTGGATTTCTGCTTCAAGTCCATCAATGCTTATTTCTGCTTCACTAACTCGCTTGTTTGTGGCTTCCAGCTGTTCAACAGTTGCACGTAGAATGATCTCGTTTTCAAGCTCGGCAATAAGCGTGTTTTTTTCTTTCAGGTCGGCATTGATAGCCCTTATAGACGAACCGTAGCTTCTTGACGTTCTGGACGTACTTTCAGTCTCACGCTTTATGCTTGCAAGGTCACGGGAAAGAGTGCGCGGGCTGGTGGATAGGCTGATGGTCACCTGTTCAGGCATTCCTACAAGGTCAGGGAAATGCACCGACACAATACGCTCGTTCACGGATACCCCATAATCAGGTAGCGTTACTAGGCAAAGCTGCCCGGGCCTGAAAGCGTCAAGCGGTTCTCCCGTAATCTGCGCAAGATAAAGTCCATCAATTTCCACGCATACGCGGGGATTCTTTCTGTCCGCAAGGAATTTCTGCGCATAGTCAAGCACTTCTTCCGGGACAGCATCGTCCTGCACAGGTATTTCCTGCGCAATTACCCCCCATGTGCTGACGGTGTCTGCATCCAGATACCCGCCAGGTAGCGCCGGATGATATGCACGGGTCACAAGGTCGCTGTCCCCATACGCGATTGTAACGCCAGGTGCGTTTCGCGTCATGCGGCATTCGCTGCTAGGCGTGGCTTCTAGCTTTTTTACATTTACCCGCCAAGGCGTTACGCTTGTGTCGGGGAAAATTCCGTACCCCTCCACAAGGTCAAGCGCAGAAATAAGCGCGTCAAGCAACGTTTCCCTGTCCACGGTTAGCGACAAAGTGCTTGTAGTGTCGTCAATATTCCCAACAACCCACCGTGTTGTTGATTGATAGCCAAGGATCGCCGTCACAATCTGCGACAAAGTTCCCTCAATCTTGAAATCAACAACATCATTTTCTTCGTCTCGCGTGCTTCCTGGAGTCAAATCATCCTCGAGTGTACACAAGGCATGCTCAAGGCTCAGCTGCTGGCTGTTCCGGTAGCTTGTACGGGCCGATGCCACACGGAAAACCCCCAAGCTTCCATCAGGCCCGAAAACTTCAACAAAATCATGCACACCAACGGATGGTTCACCTTCCGGAATTTCCATTGTAGATGTGGAAATCGGTGACAAATTGTTTACAGCGGACAAAGCGGAAGGGTGCAGACGCGCCACCTCCTGCAAGTTTCTGTCAAGCAATCTCGGCTGTCTCATCAAATCCACCTTCCATATGCTGAAAATGTCGCGGTGCATGCCTTGTCACATTGCAAAAGAATTTTTGTGTTTTCTCCGGACGGCACAATCAAATCATCCGCGCTGTCTGCCGTACGCTTTGAAAGCACGCTTTTCCCGTCAATGGTCGCAAAAATTCGCCCGTATCCATCATGCCCAATATTTAGCGTTTTGCCAGCAGCAAGCCCCAGCGCATCAAAAATAATTTGCCTGTTATCATCAAGCACAACCTTCACAATGTTGGTTGTCTCTAATGCTGGCGTTATTTCGGCCCGTAATGGCGTTCCCTTCGCGTTCCCGATTGGGTGTATATTTACAATCCCGTATGTGGTCGCAACGGTTATACGGGCCTTTGTGGCCGTTTTCTGCTGCCAATACGGCGCGGCATACGCAACAAACACAACAGACAGGTTTTCCGTCCACCGCTGGCTGCTGCTAATGGTCGGAAGTGTGTCACAGGTTACCCATAGCCGTTGATCTGGCCGCTCGTTGATCTCCAGCCACCCACCAGCAGCACACAGCGTGCGGATTTCGTCCACTATCTGCCGCCGCCGGGTGATGTCGTACTCCCGCACGCAAAAAGTAATAGTCACAGACAGCGCACGGCGGGTCCGGGCCAGGAGGAGGGACCCAGGCGCCGCCGTTGTAGCTGTCTGCTTGTCCTCGTCTGGTGCAGATTCGGCCACGTCAAGCACGAATACGGTTTCATCTATATCTTGCAGGCCCTGCCCGTTAAGCCAGACCGAAAAGCGCCCGTAATTCATCAGCCAAACCTCCCTACATACGCCGCCTGGGCGATGTTTCGGCTCACGCGGTCGGTCACGATGTCACCCACGCGCTGGCCGTCCATGGAAACCTGCATGCCGCTCATGGCGGACACCACCGCAGCGGCAATAGCTTCCGCCAGGTTTGACGATCCCCCGCCAGTGCTTCTCGCCCTGTTGGAATATTCCGCGTTTTCGGCCTTTGTAAGTACGCGCTCGCCTTCATGCAGCCGGGCGACAAAATTATTGTACGGAACGTTCGGAAGGCCCGTTGCGTATCCTCGAAGACCACCAGGGCCCCCGGTAGTATCGTCAAAAGCTGTAAAACTTGCGCCGCTACCGCCTCCGTAGCTCTCGCCGTAGGAAACACGGGTGGAAGAACCGCCGCCGCCTTGAATGCCAAAGAATTCTTTTACAGCCTGTATTGCGTTATTGATTCCACCGGTAATGGAGTTCCACCATCCTGAAACCGTTTCCATTGCGTTTGTCCACGCTTCTGGAATAGTTTCGCTAAAGAATCCAACAATAGCATCCCATGCATCTGAAACAAGTTTTTTCACTTCGTCCCATTTTGCAATAACATCTGTTGCAAAGGAAGAAATGTTTGAACCAATTTTCTTTATATTGTTTATTGTTTCTTCGGAAGTCATAGTTTGAAAGAAGCTTATGATTCCATCAAAAGCAGCATCTGCTATTCCGCCAAGAACAAACGAAAATTTTTCAAGATCATCTTGTAAATCTTCGTCATTTAAGAAGTCTGTAATTTTAGAAATGAAATCAGTAAATGCCACTTCTACAGGAGCACCAAGAACACCAATCGTTTGCTTGATGGTCTCCCGAAAATTTCCCATGACATTCTCATAAGCGTCACCTTCACGCGCTGCCTGCCCCATCGCGCCAGACTGCTTATAGATATCCTCCGCGACATCCAGCATCAGCATTTGCTTTTGGGCTTCCGTCAGATTCAGCCAGGAAGCACCGTATTTCTCCATTGCGTAGGTGTTCCGCTGGCTTTCAGACGTGAACAGTCCGATCATGTCACCGGCTTCAGTGTTGCCGCGCAGGAAAGAACGCAGGCGCGTGTCTGCATCCTCCAGAGAAATATCATAGTATGCCGCTGCATCCGCCGCCAGGTTCATGTACCGTTCCATGTTCTCCATGGAATCAGCGGTATCAAGCCCAGCGCCTGCAAACTGTGCAAACGCCTTTGTGCCAACAGTGCGCAGACGTGTTGACAGAATATTGGTGGATTCTCCCACGCGGTCGAAGGCTTCCTCTGCGACTTCAGCAACAGCCCCAAAGGTAGCCTCAAACTGTGCGTTTTCGGCCTGTACTGTCGCGCTTGTTTCCACCATGTTGACGGCAAAAGACTTCAGACCGGATGCAAGTCCAGAAATGCCGCGGGAAATCAGATTACCAAAAGCGACATCAAGAGCGCTTACTCTTGATGTTAGCGTTTTCATAAGCCCGCTTGCTTTATTTGCTGGCCCTTCCAAGCTGTTAAAGGCACGCCCCGCGGAATTTACGCTCTGTGTGAATTTAGTTGTATCAAGAGAAATTGACCCTTGCAGATGAAACACATCCACAGCAACGCACCCCATTTACTTCAAGAATTGAAAAATCCCCTGTTCAGCCGTCAGAATCACCGAACCGCTTTCCGATTTCTCTTGCTTGACTTCCCCGCGTCTGATTTTCTGCACTTCCTCGAAAATATCCGGAAGATTTTTTGCCCCCAGTCCCATGGCAATGCTTGACAGGATCGCCGTCTGATACATCTGTATCGTCTCCTGCGCTTCCCTGTCGCGCATCAATGCCGACAACGCATCAATGGAAAGCGGGACGCTGGAGCTTGCCAAAGCAGCCACCACACGCCCCGCCCCGGCGGCTCTCACGAGAAAAAAAACTGCACAAACTCCCCGTCCAGGCACTCATTGATCCACTTCATGGTGGTGCTGTACGGCTGTTCGTCCACTTCTTCCACCGTCACATCATGCAGAAGGGCCACGATTTGCCGCATCTCCTGGTATTTGCTGGAATGCGCCACTGTCCGAAGTCTTGCTCTCAGCGCGTACATGGTGGTGTCCTTGCCGCCGTCTTTCAGCAGTTCCTCGATCTCCGGGGCCATGATTACGCTTTCCATCAGCGGCGCAATCTGCGCCATCTTCGCGTTACCTTCACGGGTGTTCAATGCAGTCTTTGCCATCTCTGTAAGTCCTCCTGTCGTTCAGTTAAGCAGCAACGCCAAAAAACAGAATCTTGATGGGCAATTCAGTGCTGGACACGTCGTCTGCATGGCCCACAAACTCAAAGGGCAAGGTGCCTACGTCCTTGTCCGTGGTCTGGGTGTTCAGGCCGGTGGTGCAAAGCGCGTTTTTCAGATCAACCAGCACGATACCGTCAGAGCCGTGATTGCCCACCCATACAAGGCTGGGAATGTAATCCCCCGGCTTGATGGAGAATCGCGGCTGCACGGTGATCTTTGCGCCTTCGCCTGTTTTGTCGGCAACGCCCAAAACATCCTTGACATTATCTGGCGTGTATTCCACTAACGTGCCAGTAATTTTGACTTCCGCGGTATCTGGGCGCTTAGAACCTACAAAAGGCATGCGCATTCCATCAGCTTCAACGTTCCAGAAAGACGGAACGCTCTGGATATTCACGCCGCCCTTGGTGGCCCCCATCAGGGAAGTTCCTTCTTCCTTTGCCGTTTCAATCAGCTGGGCCAGGGTCGCCGCATCCGTTGCGCTTGCGTAGTTAAAGTTTTTCAGCATCATTCCAGCGCCAAAAATCATCTGCTCGAAGCTCTCCGCCCTGATAGGAGTTATCATTCCAATATCCGCCATGTGTTTTCTCTCCTTTCTGTCAAATAATCGTTAGCCATCTAACGGAAATATTGATGTATCTTCGTCTGATGGAATCGCTTACCTCATCTTTCAGCGGCTGAATGAATGGGCTTCCGGGTAACAGCCAGACGATGCCGTCATCACAAGGAATACCAAGCCCTTTCCCGATCCTATCCGACAGCTCGCGCGCCTTCAAGGCTATGGGCTTTTCGCTGGTACCGTAGTAGTACAGGTTGGCCGTTATGGAAGTTTCCTGCGAGTACCAGTTGCCCATGGGAAGGCTGTATGTTAGATACGGGAAAATCGCATCATCCGGCACAAGATTCTCCGCATAGGCTGGAAGGTCAAACGATTTGAAAAACTGGTATAGCGCCTCGTCCTTGGTCACGTCAGCGCCCACCTTTCAGCCGTGAAGTATTTCAGAGGCAGCGTAGACGACCGGGGCGCAATCTTTTCCTCTGGGTTAGATGTCACACGGTAGGTCTGGCCGGTTTCCGTGTCCTTGAATACGTCGTTGTACTCAATCGGGAAATCCTTGTCCACCAGCGCAGAATAAAGGCTTGTCACGCCCTGCTTTTCCGCGATTCTGGCCTCCATGGAGGTGTCCAGCGCCTGATAGTTGGTGAACTCCGCGCCTTCTTCCCATTGCACCATGTAGCCGCCTGCTCCATCTGGCACACGCTTTTTTTCCATCAGCACGCAGGTGCGTGCAAAATCATCAAGCAGAGACATTTTCACTCACCGCCTTTTCAATGCGCTGTTTCGCCATCTCAAAATATCCGGGGTCTAATTCCATACCGATAAAGTTTCGGCCCGTGTTGACGCAGGCAACACCGGTTGATCCGCTTCCCATTGTAAAATCTAAAACAGTGTCTCCGGGATTGCTGAACGTCTGGATTAAATCTTGAAGCAGTGCGACTGGTTTTTGCGTTTGGTGGTATCCGCCGCCGTCCTTTGGATATTGAAGAACATTAGATTTTGTTTTGTTGCCTTGCCAAAGGTTGAAAACAGAACTTCTTTTTGCTTCGTGAGTTTTATATAAACTCTCTAATTCTCCCCATTCTTCTATAAAATCAATTCCATTTTCTTTTAAGTATAAATACATTTTTTTGTCAAGCAAGTCCATTCGTTCACCGCCATTAAAGCCAAACTTATATGACGCATGAACTCTTGCCGACAGGCTTGACGTATATCTTCCTTCTTTTTCAAACAATTCAACTATTTTTTCTTTTCCATATTTTTCGACATACTTTTGCATTATTTTTCTCAGCGGATTTGTGTGGTCTTTATCTGTTCCTATTCTTCCAAAAATACAAATATCTTCAAAAAAATTGACCATCGCCTTGTTGCATCCCAAAACATTAGCGGCGTTATTTTTTATCCACACTGCCCGGTACAAAAACGGCAATGACGGCAAAGCGGATGTTATAATATTGATTGTGTAAGGCTCTTTCCCAAACAATACGCACTTTCCGTTTGGGCGCAGCACCCTTGAACATTCTGCAAACATATCGTGAATGTTCACAACCACGTCCCAGTCATGTGGCTTATATCCGATGTCTTTGCTTGCCTTACCTTTTTCAATGCCTTTCATTACTCCATACGGTGGGTCAGCCAATACCAAATCTACACTTCCGTCCGGTATATTTTTCATCAATTCAAGGCAATCACCTTGCTGCAAATCAATCATGTAGTCAGCGCCCACCTTTCCGCCGTAAAGTATTTCAGAGGCAGCGTGGAGGATTTAGGAGCAGTCTTTTCCTCTGGGTTTGAGGTCACCCGGTAGGTCTGTCCGGTCTCCGTGTCCTTGAATACGTCGTTGTACTCGATGGGGAAATCCTTGTCTACCAGCGCGGAATAGAGGCTGGTCACGCCCTCTTTTTCGG
>ERZ1090880.91-NODE-91-length-55382-cov-5.755129_pt1 | contig 55382 bp, 59 predicted proteins | sample MGYA00478471_ERZ1090880 | MGnify/ENA primary metagenome ERZ1090880 (study PRJEB33644, sample SAMEA5815734) | chicken gut metagenome | biome: Chicken; feature: Gastrointestinal Tract; material: Caecum | place: Ireland | collected 2019-01-01 | study: A study of the... | reverse complement strand
GTCTGCTGTGTCCCGGTCTTGTAGGCCACGATGCTGTTGTCGTAGAGATCCCGGATTATGGACAGATATAGTACGCCTTGCTTGGTGTGGATGTAGGAAATATCCGTTACCCATTTGCTGTTGGGCCTGTCCGCCTGGAACTCCCTGTTGAGCAGATTCTCATATTTGTGTAGCTGCTGTCCCATCTGCTGCCACTTTCTGCGGCGGCGAATTTCTGCAGGCAAGCCGTATTTCTCCATGATACGCAGGATAGTCTTGGGATTGCGGTGGATGCCGCGTTTCTTCAGCATCAGCCACATCCTGCGGTATCCATAGGTACGAAAGCTGCGCTTTCTCTCCTCCGCGATGATTTCTGCAAGAGCCGCGTCTTTCTCCGGTCTGCCCAGACGATGCACGAAATCATAGTATCCGCTTCGGGATACCTGAAAGAAGCAACACATAACGGATACCGGATATTCCTTTCTGTGCCGGTAGATTACTTCATATTTTGTCTTTGGCCTCACTTCCTTCCTGTGGATCGCAGAAAATCCCGCAGCAGCTCATTTTCCATCTTAAGCCGTTTGTTCTCAGCCTTGTACTCCGCCAGTGTTTTTGCAGGTTTACGTCCTCGTGTCTTGGGAAGGACTGGCTCCTTCAGCCAGCACTGAATAGCATATCGGCTGATTCCATATTCTCGGCTCAAAGCACATTGGCTTTCTCCTGCGCCGATTCGTGCCACTACTTCTTTCCGTATTCCCTCCGGATACTTTTTCATTCCTTTTTTTCCCGACATACTAAGACCCCCTAATGTAGTTCTATTTTCCTACATTAGGGGGCTTTTGTCTATTGTCCGTTTTTACCGGAGCGGTTCAATGCCTGTGCGCTTTTTGTGTAAACACTTTTTAAAACCTACTCCCCCAATGTTTACAGACATCACACGGTGTGTTAAAATAAAATAAAAATAATAGACTGTCCGTCTTATTTCTTTGGGGTTCACAGGATCCTTTACGACAAAGACGGACACAAGCAATGGAACAGGAGGGATTTTCATGGAAGATACTGCAAGCCCATTCTTTCAGTATAAAGATAAGCCGCTGGTGCGCTGCGGCAATACGTTATATTACGGCAGTATGCAGGACCCCTTTGTCGTAATGCTTCAAGTTCTCAGCACCAAAGAAGAACACGGGCGTCCTATGGCGCAAGAAGTTATGGTACAGCTGATGCGTACCGGAAGAGATGTAAAGCCTCAGGATATGGTTGTGAAAAAAAGTGTAAAGCAGGGCCTATTCGCCGCAATGGATATTGCGGATATCTGGCTCAGACGGGCGCTTTCAGAATAAAAGCGCCTTTTCAAACAGATAAAATAAAGCGGGATACATCATGCACAACGCGGCATCTGTATTCGCTTTTTCTGCCAGTAACAGAAAATGATATTTGAGAAAAATGGTAATGCCGTTTTTATATATAACAGAGAGGGGAGCCATTAATGGCAGCACAATTTCATTCTTTCCAACGCGACCCATTGCATGAAGAATGGGTCGGTGTGGAACCGCAGATCCGTGAAGAAGAGATTGACGAGACTGTAGAAACCGATATATTGATTATCGGGGCAGGACTGGCCGGTGTGGCGGCAGCAAGAGAGGCTACCGAACACGGCAGCAAAGTTGTCATCTTTGAGAAGTGCCTGATTCCGCAGGCACGCTCAGGAGACTTCGCTATCTTGGACAGCAAAATAGCGAAAAAGTGGAATCGGGAACATATCGACAAAAAGCAGGTAGTAGCCGATCTCATGCATGATATGGGCTATCGGGTGAATGAGGCAATTTTAAACGCATGGGCGGAAAATGCCGGTCAAGCGTTTGATTGGTACTTAGAAGGTTATCCGAATCTACCCGTTTTGGATACGACTATTTCTCCTGTGCCGCAAGGGGCAAACTGCTGGGTTCAGCCCCGCCGCTATCCGGAGCCGGACGGCTATTCCAATGAACAGGAAAATTTTAAATGCTATCAGACGACCGTTTGGATACGCCCTACACACCTTCGCGTTTTCAAAGGCAATTATGCGCTTGCAGAGAAAACAGGCCTCTTAAAAAGTTATTTTTCCACCCCTGCAAAGAAGCTGCTGAAAGATACGGACGGACGCGTTATTGGGGCGGTGGCACAAAAGCCGGATGGGCATTTTGTCAAAGCCCTTGCAAAAAAAGGCGTTATTTTGGCAACCGGAGATTATTCAAGCGATGAAAAAATGTTGCAGCATTTCTGCCCGTATGTTATCGACGCACCACGCCTATGGACCAGCTATGACCGCAATGTACAGCCTTCCAACACAGGCGACGGGCATCGTATGGGCGTTTGGGCGGGCGCAAAAATGCAGGACAGCCCCCATGCACCAATGGGCCATCATATGGGCGGCGCACTCGGCGCGTCTGGTTTTCTCCTGTTAAACAGAAATGGGGAGCGTTTTGTAAACGAAGATTGCCCCGGCCAGCAGATCAATAACCAAATAAATATTCAACCCGGCAAAATGGCATGGCAGATTGCAGACGGAAACTGGGCTTCTTATGTACCGCATATTACGCCAAACCATGGTTCTGTCTGCTATGTTATGGACGAAGCTTTCTCCCGCCGACAGGATGTCAACCACAAGTTAGGGACGATAGATTGCTTTACCTCACAAGAAATACTGGATAAAGCGGTTGCAGACGGCAGTATGCTGAAAGCGGATTCGTTAGAAGAGCTGATCGATAAGACCGGTATGCCCAAAGAAAAAGCGCTCAAGGAAATTGCGCGTTATAATCAGCTTTGTGCCCAAAAACACGATACTGATTTTTCTAAACAGCCAAAGCGACTGTTCCCAGTCCTATCTCCGCCGTTTTACGCCACAAAATTTCTTCCTGCTGTGATGATTGTGTGCCTTGGCGGGCTTGAAAGCGATCAGTACTGCCGCTGTTATGACGCAGAAGGCAATATTATAAAAGGCCTGTACGTGGCAGGCAACGTACAGGGTGACCGTTTTTCCGGTGAGTATCCGCTCACTGTCCCTGGGTTAAGCCATTCTATGGCGCTCACATTAGGCCGCCTCGCCGGGCGGTATGCCTCTGAAGAAAAATAAACACAAAACAGAAGGCCTTCTTGGAAGGCCTTCTGTTTTGTGTTTAACCGCAGCAACTTGCTGCCTGTGCTACAATAGTATCGGGGAAAAGAATCGCTATCGTTCCATATTGCTGTGCAAATGATGCCCAAAAGCTTTTCAATTTGTCGTAGCAGGCAGCGAAAATACGGGCAAAATGCCTTTTTCAAAATATATTCAAACAAATCACAGCGCTTTGTGGTATAATAATGACAATTATTTCAATTTGATAGGAGGAACCGTTTCATGCAGCACGAAAAATCTTGCGGTGCAATTGTATACCGTAAATTCCATGGCAATATCGAGCTGCTGCTCATCAAAAATCAAAACGGCGGCCACTGGTCTTTTCCCAAAGGGCATGTAGAAGGAACGGAAACAGAGGAAGAAACCGCTGTCCGGGAAATAATGGAGGAAACCGGAATCCAAGTGGCCTTAGATACCAGCTTCCGTCACGTTATTACTTATGCGCCGAAAAAAGAGACAACCAAAGACGTGATCTATTTTCTCGCCCGTGCGCTTACTTATGACTATACTCCGCAGGAGGAAGAAATTGCACAGATCAAATGGGTAGAAATCAATCACGCTACCAGTATTCTGAGCTATGACAACGACCGTCAGTTGGTAACACTTGCAAAAGAGCAGATTAAAAACAGCTATTGACGCCTTGCAAGCGTCTATACTGCTTTAGGGGGTTTTTTATGGATATATCCCGTGCGGACGGATTTTTTTCCTCCTCCGACAATAAAACGACACTTGCCTATACCCTTTATTTACCGCAGACGCGGGAACCGTCTGCGGTTTTGCAGGTCTCCCACGGCATGTGCGAGTATTTTGAACGTTATCGGCCTTTGGCTGAATATTTCTGCGCGCGTGGAATTGCCGTATGCGGCCATGACCATTTAGGCCACGGGAAGGCGGCGCAGCAGAGCGGGAAGCTGGGGTTTTTTGCTGAAAAAAATGGTTTTCGTATTGTCCCGGAGGATGTACATCGGTTGACTGCATGTATGCAACAAGAATTTCCAGGGAAGCCTATTTTCCTTCTTGGTCACAGTATGGGCTCCTTTATTGTGCGCAACGTGCTCTCTGAATACGGAACGGATTATGCCGGGGCTGTCATTATGGGAACAAGCGGAAAGAACCCGTTGGCGCGCATAGCCATTCCGATCGCTACTGTTATACAATGGCTGAAAGGCGGGACTTACCGCAGCCGCTTTTTAAAAGAAGCTGGATTCAGCGGATTCAACGACCGCTTCCCTGATGATCCATCTGAAAACGCTTGGATCACAGGAGATAAGGCACAGCGCGATCGCTATGCGGCAGATCCGCTTTGCAGCTTTACTTTTACTGTTTCAGCCTACCTTGATCTGTACCGGATGCTGACCGCTGTCTCTTCGGAGAAATGGGCACGCACGCTTCCAAAAGAGCTGCCTATCTTTCTGATAAGCGGGGCTGACGACCCGCTCGGGAACTACGGGGAAGGAATCCGGCAGGTATATAAATGGCTTGAAAGCGCTGGGATGCGGGATGTCTCCATGGAATTGGTAGAAAAGGGACGGCATGAAATCCTAAATGATTTTTGCCGCAATACCGTTTTAGATTCGCTGTACGCATTCATTGGCCGCAACACCGCGGTATAGGAGAACCACCACATGCCGATTATTGTTTGGGGCGTCCTTTTCCTTGCCCTGCTGCTTGCTTTCCTTTTTTTATACTGGCAAAACAACAGCTTAACCGTTTCCCACTATACCATCCCGTTGCCTGATTTGCCAAACCCCTTTGACGGCTGCCGCATTGTTCAGCTTTCCGATCTGCATAATAAGCGCTTTGGCCCACAGCAGCGGCGTCTGCTTGCCTGCGTGGCTGCCTGCAAACCGGACTATATTGTGTTGACCGGTGATCTTGCAGATAAACGGCGCACACATGACGAACGCTTTCTTCCCGCACGCGAGCTGTGCAAAGGACTTGTTAAAATTGCGCCGGTTTTCGCCGCAATGGGCAACCACGAAACGGAAAAACAGCGTGTAGATAAAATGTCTGCTGTCTTATCCTCTTGCGGGGTCAGCGTATTGGTTGACCAATACGCTTATCTATACCGGGACGGAGAATCGCTTCCGGTGATCGGGCTTGCGGATATAGCCGCCTCTAAAGAGCGTTTTGGAAACCGCGCTGGAAGCCCGCTGCACGGGAGGATACTGAAAGAATTGTACCTTAAGGCGGGCGGCGGCTGCGCTATGCTGCTTTCCCATCGGCCACATCTGCTGCCGCTCTATTGCGCCGCCGGCATACCTCTCGTGCTGAGCGGCCATGCCCATGGCGGACAAATCCGTCTTCCTTTTATCGGCGGGCTGCTTGCACCAGAACAAGGTTGGTTTCCTCCATATACGTCCGGTGTCCATCATTCTGGAAAAACCACGCTTGTCATCAGCCGCGGTCTTGGAAACAGCCTATTTCCATTCCGCATATTCAACCGGCCGGAAGTCGTATGCTTATCCCTTACATCGGACAAAGGAGATGCAAAACCGGATGAAACCTAATGTAATATTGTTGATTGGATGTATTTTTGCGATCACTTTTCTCTTTCTGTGCGGAGTCGGTATCTTTTTGCTGCTTGGGAAAGGCGCCAATTTGATTTCCGGCTACAACACGATGTCTCCGGCAGAAAAAGCCCAATACGACGAAAAGCGTCTTTGCCGTGCAGTCGGCGTAATGATCCTTCTACTGGCTGGCTGTTTTGCTGTTTTTTCCATCGGGTTGTGCTGCGCCGTCCCTTCTTTGTGGATTGGCGGAATACTGGCTTTTATCCTTGTCTTATCCGCCGGATTGGTTTTGATCAATACTAGCCCCAAAATTCGGCATAAGCAGGCAAAAAAACATTGATCTTGACATCTTTTTATTACTTTGCTATAATAAAGTACGTTCACCGCATAACATAAATAAAGATAGATGCCGGATAAAACACCGGGTGCATTCCTGGTATTTTATCCGGTTTATTTTGGTTAAGGGGATGATTTGAGTGGATGAACGTTATTCTCTCACAAGAGGGCATATAGGGAAAGCGCTTATACGTTTTGCGCTGCCTTTCCTGCTGTCCAGCTTTCTTCAAGCACTTTACGGAGCGGTCGACCTTTTTGTTGTCGGGCAATTTGCCAATTCTGCCGCTGTATCGGCTGTCGCAATTGGCAGTCAGGTGATGCAGACCATTACGGGTATTATCTTAGGTATTTCTATGGGCGGGACAGTGCTCATCGGACGCTGCGTCGGAGAACGCAATGAGCAGCATGCGGCAAAGGCAGTGGGTACGCTCGCCGTCCTGTTCATCATTCTTGCTGTTATTCTGACCCCCGTCATGCTTCTTTGTACCGATGCTTCTGTCGCGGTTATGGCAACACCTGCTGAAGCAGTGGCGTTTACCCGCCAGTATATTTTAATCTGCGCATGTGGTATTCCCTTTATTATCGGATATAACGCTGTTAGCGGTATCTTTCGCGGCGTTGGGGACGCCAAAACCCCTGTCTACTTCATTATGCTTGCCTGCATAGTCAACGTTGCGGGTGATTTCCTTCTGACAGGGCTGCTCGGTATGGGAGCAGCCGGTGCAGCGGTTGCAACAGTCGCCGCACAAGCCATCAGCTTCCTTGCTTCCCTTCTTTATCTTTCGAAAAAGGGCCTTGCTTTCCCCTTTTCGAAAAAGGATCTGCGAATTGACGGAGCGTCGCTGCGTGCCATCTTAAAAGTCGGAATCCCGATCGCTTTGCAGGACGCCCTTGTAAATGTGTCTTTCCTTGTGATCACAGCAATCATCAATACTATGGGCTTGATTGCTTCCGCCGCGGTAGGCGTGGTAGAAAAGATTATCGTATTTGCTATGCTGCCGCCAAACGCTTGTGCTTCTGCCGTAGCAACTGCTACAGCGCAGAATGTCGGTGCCGGGAGGGAGGACCGCGCCCGCGCTTCTCTTCGCTGGGGGATTGGGCTCTCTTTGATTTTTGGCGTCGCGTTTTGTATTTACGCACAATTTTTCCCCCAAACTCTCGCTTCCATCTTTACAAATGACACGGCAGTGATGAAGGCGGCGGGGGAATATCTTCACTTTTACAGTATAGACTGCATCTTAGTAAGTTTCGTCTTCTGTATGAATACATATTTCAGCGGGGAAGGCCGTGCGCTCATTTCCTTTATCCACAGCATGATCGCCACTTTTGGCGTCCGAATTCCCATGACTTATCTGTTGGGTAAAGTTGCCAATGGAAGCTTGTTTTTAATGGGGCTTGCTGCTCCTGCCGCCAGTATGCTCTCGATTTTGATTTGTTTTTGCTATTTCTTCTGGATGGCTTTGCGAAAAAAGCGCCACGCCGGTTAATTGTTTTTAAACGAATAAAGCCGCACGGAATATTCCGCGCGGCTTTATTCGTTTAAAATGTATTGATCTCTTAGGCTACCCTGACACGATACTTTTCAAGCCAATAATTGAGCTGCAAAAAATAAGCTATGGTCTGCGGTGTCGTCATAAGCTGCCCATACCAGCGCACATCGCTCTTTCTTTTTAAGAGCTCCTCTAAAGGCTCCTTTTTGCAAATCTGATAGATCGGCGCAGCGGGATCGGACAAAACGGTGCGGAGCATATCGCAAAGCAGTGTATAGTAGTCTGGATGGAATGTTTTGGGATAAGGGCTTTTTCTGCGCCAGAGAATGTCTTCGGGCAGCAGCCCGCGCATGGCATAGCGTAAAAGCCCTTTTTCCCGGCCCTGATAATTCTTATATCCCCAAGGGATACGGTAGAGGTATTCGGCAATTCGATGATCGCAGAAGGGGACGCGCACCTCCAGCCCGTTATACATGCTCATACGGTCTTTCCGATCCAAAAGCGTCTGCATAAACCAGTCTATGTTCAAGCGCATCATTTCCTTCATGCTGCGTTCTTGTTCAGTAGTATCCGATAAAACATCGGTATCCTTCCGCGTGGCCTCGTACCGTTCCATAAGGTAGTCGTCCGCAGGAAACTTTTCCGCAAATTCATCCCGTAAAAAGGATTTACGCCAATGATTCGACTGTGCCCATGGAAATCCCGCCTGCTGCCTAATTGCCGGATCCCGGTACCATGGATATCCCCCAAAGATCTCATCCGCGCATTCTCCCGACAGTGCTACGGTCACATGCCTTTTTATTTCCTTACAGAATAGGAGCAGCGAACTGTCCACATCCGCCATACCCGGCAGATCCCGTGCATCGACCGCAGTAAACAATGCTTTTGCCAAATCGGTGTGTTCAAGTGTCACGATATGGTGTTCATTATCAATTGCTCCTGCCATTTCCCCGATATACTGATCGTCACTGTCAGGCTGGAAACGGCTTGCCCTAAAGTACCGCTGGTTATCGCGGTATGTGAGAGAAAAGGTTTTAAGTGTTGCGCCATTCGTGGATTTTGACGCCAATGCAGAAATTAAGCTGGAATCCAACCCACCGGATAGGAATGTCCCCAGCGGAACGTCCGATACAAGCTGACGTTCAATTGCATCCGTCACAAGAAAACGGACATGGTCTGCCGTCTGTTCAAAGCTCTCCGTATGCGGCGCATCCAGCAGCTTCCACCACCGCTTTTTCTGTATCCCCTTTCGAGAAACCATCATATACTCGCCCGGCCTCAGCTCTCTTATCCCATAAAATACGCCGCAGCCCGGCGTGCGCCCCGGCCCCACCAGTAACAGTTCTGCTACGCCTTGTTCGTCGATTTTTGCATCGGCTGCCGGATGCGCTAAAATCCCTTTTATCTCAGATGCGAAAAGGAATAAAGAATCCTTCTGCATAAAAAACAACGGCTTTACCCCCATGCGGTCCCTTGCCAGAAATAAGGTTTCCTCTTGCTCATCCCATACCGCAAATGCAAAAATACCATTTAATCGGGATAAGCTTTCCACACCCCACTCCAAATATGCCGCCAACAGTACCTCTGTATCTGAAGCTGTTCGAAACCCCCACCCTTTTTGTAAGAGTGCTTGCCGCAGTTCGGTGGTATTATAAAGCTCCCCATTATAAACGATGGTGCACCGTTTTCCCTTTGCCTCTACCCTCATTGGCTGCCGCCCGTTTTCCGGATCTATAACACTTAAACGATTATGAATCAAGGTGCAGTGACCGCCGCAAAAAAAGCCGGACTGATCTGGTCCGCGCCGCGCTAATGCCTGCTGCATAGCATGTGCCGCTTGATCCGGTCTATCGGCATACTGATCGAAAGAAAGCTCGCCCGCAATGGAACACATATATCCTCCATTCCGCCGCTGCAAACAAAACCGGATGCCTGACAGCGGCAGGAACAAGGCGATCCTTCGGGAACTCTTTTTATTCCCACTCTATGAAAACAGAACAAGGGCGTTCGTCTGAACGCCCTTGTTCTGTTTTCATAGTATGCAGCACCTATCCATATATGTGACAACATATAAAAAAGAAAAGCAGGGGATTGGGGAAATCCTCTGCTTTTCAAAGCAAAGGCCGATTGGGAGAACAGCCTTTGCCACATTGGGAGATAACGGTGTACTGATCCTGCCGGATTCCGACATACGGCAAAAATCATATACAACCGAAACAACATATTCAGTATATCCGATTATTTCCTTTTCGTCAACGGAAATTTTTCTCAAACATACAGGCTATTTAGGTAAATGTGTCAGATGTTTAACCAATGCGCATAGAAATATCGAAACATTTTACAGAATGTGTCAGCGCACCAAGCGAAATGATATCCACACCGCATGCCGCTACCTGACGAATGTTTTCCTGTGTAATGTTTCCCGATGCCTCTAACAGCGCTCTCCCATTGGTACGCCGAACCGCTTCTTGCATTGTGTCGCAATCCATATTGTCCAGCATAATGACATCTACTCCTGCCGACAGCGCTTCATCCAATTCCTCAAGTGTCCGGGTTTCAACTTCTATTTTTACCATATGCCCTATTTTTTTACGCAATGCAGCCACTGCGCCAGTCAGCGACCCATAAGCATCGATGTGATTATCCTTCAGCATAGCGCCGTCGCTTAAATTAAAGCGATGATTTTTTCCGCCTCCGCATACTACAGCATATTTCTGCAGTGCACGCAATCCGGGCAGCGTTTTTCTGGTATCCGTAATTTCAGCATTTGTACCCTCGACCAGCTTAACACAGCGGTTTGTCATGGTTGCAATGCCGCTCATATGCTGCAAAAGGTTCAATGCCGTACGTTCGCCTTTTAATAGGACGCGTGTCTTACCAGAAATCCGTGCAATTACGTCTCCTTTAACCACGCTGTCCCCATCATGCTTCAAAATCTCAAAGGCCGTGTCTGCGTCCAAAAGGGTAAAAACACGAAGCGCTACGTCTATTCCGGCCAGTATCCCTTCATCTTTTGCAATCAGTTTAGCTGATGTCCTATCGTTTTCATCAACCAGATAGTCGGTTGTCACATCGACATAGTTTATATCTTCTATCACAGCGCGCTTAATCAAATCATCTACATAAAACTGCGGCAAAACCATCACACTGTCCTCCTTTTATTCCTCTATAACTTCCTTCAAAATAATGTAGGCCACTGTAACAAGGCTTCTTGCCTCTACATAGTCGCGGTTTACTTCATACGCAGCGTTGTCAAGCTGCTCTTTCAATTTACAGATGCGCTCAAAACCTTCTTTTGCCGCCGTCCGGTCCGGTGTTACAAAATAAGCTTTCTGCATAATTGCACGGGTTTCCGTACGGATTCCGTGCGGGATTTGCCCGGCTGCTTCCGGTTTCGAAAAAGCATAATCTTCAAAATCCGGTGGGCAGCATTTCGCCAGCATATTGATTTCCGCCGCACAACGGCGCGAAAACACCACGCCTTCCAGCAGGGAATTGCTCGCAAGACGATTCCCGCCGTGTACGCCGGTATGGGAACATTCACCGCAGGCATACATGCCGTCAATTGACGTCTTGGAATTGATATCCACATTAATGCCGCCCATCAAATAATGCTGACAGGGGAAAACAGGGATTCTTTCCTTTGTCATGTCATACCCTTCTTTTAAAAGGTTTCCATAAATCAAAGGGAAGCGCCCACGAATAAAATCCGGATCCTTATGGGTGATATCAAGATAAAAATGATCGGAGCCCGTCCGTTTTGCCTCTTCCATGATGGAACGGGAAACGACATCTCTTGGCGCTAACTCAAGGCGTTCGTCGTATTCCTGCATAAATCGCTCCCCGTTACAATTTAGAAGATAAGCCCCTTCCCCGCGCACACTCTCAGACACTAAAAAACATTCACGTGTTTTCTTATTTGCAAATGCTGTAGGATGGAATTGAATATAATGCAGGTTACGGATCGCCGCGCCCATACGGTAAGCGAGTGCGATCCCGTCGCCTGTTGCAATCGCGGAATTTGTCGTATATTCATAAACTCTTCCTATGCCGCCTGACGCGATGACCAAAAAATGGGAATGATACACGGTATGCGTACCGTTTTCATCTAAGACATCCAAATGAAAGGTGTTGCTTGTCTTACAGATGTCGCAAACGACATGATTCTCTAAAACCGTCACATTTTTTTGCTTTTTGACGTTTGCAATAAGTTTTTCTACAATTTCTTTTCCGGTGCAATCCTTATGATGTAAAATGCGCGCACGGGTATGCCCGCCTTCTAAAGTCAAGTGCGGTTCCCCTGTATCCGTGCGGTCGAAGTCCACCCCAAGCTCTATCAAGCGCTGTACATCACGCGGCCCCTCTGTAGCTAAAATTTCGACCGCCTTCCGATTATTGCGGAAGCCGCCGGCCACCAGTGTATCGTTGATATGCTTTTGGACGCTGTCATGCGCGGTGTCGAATACTGCTGCAATCCCTCCTTGTGCCAAATTGGAATTACTCAACGTGAGTTCCCGTTTCGACAACAGCAAAACGCGCAGATCCGGCTCCAAATTCAGTGCCGCATAAAGGCCTGCGACGCCGCCGCCCATGATAATAACATCGTAGTTATTCGTCATACGTCCCTCCTCCTAAAAGCGCTAAAGCTTCCGGCAAAACTTCTCCAAAAAGCTTTTTCCTTAGTATAGCACAGGCGCCGCCAAAAGGAAAGGAGAAAATGGATTTCAAAAAAGCGATGGCTCGCGTATCCACACCAGCATCTCATTTTCCCCGCGATTGGCCCAGCAGAAATAGGGTATGAACGAAAGCTTCTGCACCTCCGTCTGTACATCCGGCGACGACGTGTAAAGCGGCTCTCCGTCCGGCGCCAAAAGGCGCAGGCCCTGCGTCTCCAAGAGTGTTACTCCGGCAAACAATCCTTCTCCTGCTTTTTCCGCAAAGCACGCCCGCTTTGGCAAAGCCAAAAGATGCAGCTGGCCTCCATTATCTTTTTCCTCTAAGCAATAAACCAACGGCCCGCGCATTACCGCCGTTTTTCCTATGTTTTCCCTCACATGAAGATTGGCATAAACGCGGCGTACCGGCATCTCCATGTTGAAACAAATCTGATCCCCATCACGGAACACTCGTGCAATACAAAAATACCCATTTTTGATTTCGGGCATAAAAGGTTTCCCGTTTACCGTTACCGTGCATTCACCGCTCCATTCCGGCTTGCGTACCCGTAGGGTAAAATGCTCTTCTTGCGGGAGCGAGACGGTCAGGGAAATGTCCCCGCTGTTGGGGACAGCGCTCTTTTGTATGATCTTCCCGCCTCTAAATGACGCGGAAGATCCAATAAAGAGATTCACAGTGAAGCCTGTTTCATCCGTTTGATAGATATATTCCGGCAAAGAAGCCAGCAGCCGCGCAATATTTGGCGGACAACAGGCGCAGGAAAACCATTTTTGCCGAACCGCCTTAATATGTGCTTTGTGCGGATCCATGCGGTTCGCTTCGGGAAAAACTTCAAGCGGATTTACATAGAAAAAAGATTTCCCGTCGAGTGCTATCCCGGCCAGTACATTGTTATACAAGGCGCGTTCCATTACCTCTGCATACTGTGCTTCCCCGTCCATTTCCAGCATGCGACGGCAGAAAAAAATCAGTCCAATTGACGCGCAGGATTCCGCATAATTTGTATCATTCGGCAAATCGTAATCAAAGGTAAACGCTTCCCCCTCGACAGTCGAACCAATTCCGCCCGTAATATACATACGCTTGTCACAGATGGAACGGAATAATGTACGGCATGCCGTTTTTAAGCTTTCATCATTGGTTCGCATCGCAATATCGGCCATTGCCGTATATAGATAAACGGCGCGCACCGCATGGCCAACCGCTTCTTTCTGTTCTCTAACCGGCGAATGCGACTGGAAATAGCGTTCTGGCTGCCGGTCATTCCCTTCAAAGTAAAAGGTGTCGCCGCGCAAAGCCCGCTCTTTTTCAAAAAAATGGGGAGCCTGACCACGCTCTTCAATGAAATAAGATGCAAGCTGTTGATACTTTGTATCTCCCGTGACCTCAAAAAGCTTTATCAATGCCAGCTCCAATTCTTCATGCCCAGGGTAAGCGGGCAGTTTTCCCTCCTCCGTTCCAACCCTGCTGCTGATACAGTCAATAAACCGTTTTGCAATTTCAAGCAGGCGGGGTTTTCCCGTAGCACGGTAGTAGGCAACGGCGGCTTCCGTCAAATGCCCGCAGCAGTAAAGTTCATGGCAGTCCCTAAAATTCCGAAAACGGTTTTCCGGTTCCTTTACAATAAAATAGGTATCAACATACCCGTCCTGCTGCTGCGCACGCCCAATCAGATCGATCACTTCATCGGCCGTTTTCTCTAATTCAGGGTCAGGATATTGCTGAAGTGAATATGAAACAGCTTCCAGCCATTTGGCAAGATCGCTGTCCTGAAAGACAAAGCCGATAAACGCCCCTTGTGCTTCTCCCGCCGCAATTTGAAAATTATGTATGCAACCGCTTTTTTCCGCACCAGGTATCCGGTCATTCAACGCCTCCCACTGATAAGGGATTACCTCGCGGCGGACAAGATCCGCATACTTTGTAAAAAACGAATCATCCAGTTGGACATCTTTCAACAAAACAGGATATCTTCTCATCAAGCTCATCCTTTCCGAAACAAACTTGCATCTTCGCAGCCTCATCGTAGCATACGGGCAAGAAAAAGGGAAGGGCCTTTTTAGAAATTTGGCAGCACTGTTGCCGATGCCTTTTAAAGCCGTTGTGCATTTTTCTGCTCTCCAAGCAGGCCGTACGGCTTGACATGGCAAGATATTTGCTTTACAATAAAAGGACAAATGGATGTACGGAAAGCAGATTAAACTGAGATTAAAGTATGTGCCGCATAATTAGGAACGGAAAGTAAAAGCGGCTGCATCACTCGGCTGACCGCACCGTATGCGGGCGGATTTTTTGAACGATACATTACATAAAGGGCGCCGACTTTCTCTGCTGAAAAAGTCGGTTTTGGTGGTTTGGCCTAAATTGCCCTAACACAACCGAAGTGAGGGAAAAGCATTGCGAAAAGAAACAGCAACAAAGCCATTGGATATGGACTACACTTTACAGGAACCTGCGCCGAAAAAAAAGGCAAAGCCTCGTACACAGGCTTCGCGCAGGAGGCAAAACGTGCCTTTTAAGCCGGATGAACTTATGAAAGAGCTGAGCGCAGCTTCTAAAACAGCAAGTGCCAAAAGCGCGGATGAAAACGGGCGCGGGACAAAATATCCCAATGTTCAGTCATACTATAACGCACAAAAAAGCCCGCAGCGTACCAATACACGCCGACAGGCTGCAAAGCCGCGTTCCTCTGCAAAAAAGATCCCAATTCGAATCATTCCGCTTGGCGGGCTCAATGAAATTGGGAAAAACATGACACTCTACGAATGCCAAAACGATATGTTTATCGTCGATTGCGGCCTGGCCTTTCCAGATGCAGATATGTTGGGCGTTGACCTTGTCATCCCTGATTTTACTTTTATAGAGGACAATATAAAAAAAATCAAGGGGATCGTCATTACCCATGGCCATGAGGATCATATCGGCGCTATCCCTTATCTTTTGAAGCGCTTTGACCTTCCGATCTATGCCTCGCCTCTTGCGATTGGCTTAATCAAAGGAAAACTGAAGGAACACGGTCTTCTTTCCTCGGCAAAGCTGTTTGTGGTAAGCCCGCATCAAACAGTGCAGATGGGCTGTATGAAGGTGGAATTCATCCACGTGAATCATTCTATCCCGGATGCAATGGGCATTGTCGTCCATTCTCCCGCAGGCATTATCATCCAAACAGGGGATTTTAAAATTGACTATACCCCCATTGAAGGCGGGATGATGGATCTTGCCCGTTTAGCTGAGCTTGGGGAAAAAGGAGTATTGTGCCTTCTTTCCGATTCGACAAATGCAGAGCGTCCTGGTGCTACCCCAAGTGAACGCAAAGTCGGCCGTTCTTTTGAGGGCCTGTTCAATCGTGCGGAGGGACGGCGGATCATCATCGCTTCGTTCTCATCCAATATCCATCGTATTCAGCAAATTCTTTCCGTTGCAGAACGCTATGGGCGTAAAGTTGCCGTTTCCGGCAGAAGCATGGAAAACGTTGTTTCCGTCGCAATGGAGCTTGGTTATTTAACCGCACCGGAAGGGCTTTTGATTGATATCGATCAGCTTTCCCGCTATCCAGAGGAGCAGCTTGTCGTCATCACTACCGGCAGCCAAGGGGAGCCGATGTCGGCGCTCTCCCGTATGGCAAGCGGCGATCATCGAAAGGTAAACGTATCTTCACGCGATTTCATCATTATTTCTGCAACCCCTATCCCGGGTAATGAAAAACATGTCACACGCGTTGTAAACGATTTGCTGCGTCTCGGCGCGGAAGTGGTGTATGAGGCTATGTATGAGGTGCATGTCTCCGGGCATGCCTGCCAGGATGAACTGGCATTGGTTATGGCCATTACAAAGCCCAAGTTTTTCATGCCGGTGCATGGAGAATATAAGCATCTGCGAGCACACGCTAAACTCGCTGAGACCATGGGAATCCCACAGGATCATATCTATATCGGAGATATTGGCCAGGTACTGGAGCTTACGGCTGATGAAATGAAAAAAGGAGAAACGGTCCCTGCGGGACGTGTTTTGGTGGACGGTCTGGGTGTTGGCGACGTCGGCACCATCGTTCTGCGCGACCGTCAGCATTTGGCCCAGGACGGTTTGATTATTGTTGTTTTGACAATTGAAAAGGCTACCAGCACGCTTTTGGCCGGCCCGGATATTATTTCCCGCGGTTTCGTTTATGTACGCGAGGCAGAAGGGCTGATGACAGACGCACGGCAAGTCGTACGCAACGTAATTGATCAATGTTTTGCCGCAGATGTGCGTGACTGGGGCGGAATTAAAACCGGTATAAAAGACGCGCTGTCTAATTATATCTATAAAAAGACCAAACGCAGTCCTATGATCCTGCCGATCATCATGGAAGTCTGACAGATTGCCTAAAGGAGGGTTGCTGCAGTGAAGCCGAAACGTTTTTGGCTGGTTCGGCCGTTGAATATCATGCTGATCGCCATTAGCTTGGTGATGTGCGGTGTGTTGTTTTTTGCCAACCGGCTCTTGTTTTTTATTTTTACTCCGATCGTACTGTTACTTGATATTTTGGCGGCTGTACGGATCTGGCGGATCCAGCAGGATCTCCATAAGGTTATTACCTCTATGGGGAAGGCGGTTTCAGACCGAAACGAAGCCGGCCTGATCCATTTTCCCATTCCTTCTTTGCTGGTCTCGCTGCAAGGCGAAATCGTCTGGTATAACGAAATGTTCCGGGCAACAGTTTTAAATAACAAACAGGATATATTCGGTTATGCGCTACGCTCCCTTATTGAAGAAGATCTTTCCGACTTGCTTGAACGCAGTCCACACCGCGTAAAATGCGGCAAAGGCTACTATGAGGTCTACACGCTTAGAACAGAAGGTGAACAGCCATTCTGTCTGCTATATTTTGTTGACGTCACAAAGCTTGAGCTTATCCGGCAGGAGTCGGAACGCAGGCGCCCCGTCGTACTGATAATGCTGATTGACAATTACGAAGAAACCATTGGCAAAGAGGCCGACGGCAACCGCTTAAAATTATTAAACGATGTGCGCAATACCATTCAGGCTTTTGCTGACAGTACAACTGGTTTTATCCGTCGGACAGACCACGACCGCTATCTCATGATAGTAGAACAGCAAGATCTTGAAAAAATGTTCCGCAACCGCTTTGAGGTGCTGGATCAAGTACGCGCGGTTGAAACAGAAAACAGGACGCCGGTTACACTCTCTATCGGCGTGGCACCAGTCATCGACACGCTGCACCGCGCTGAGAACGAAGCGCGGCAGGCTTTGGAAATGGCTCTTGGCCGGGGTGGAGATCAGGTTGCCGTCAAAACCAAAACCGGCTATGAATTTTTCGGCGGTTTTTCAAAAGGCGTGGAAAAACAGACCAAAGTTAAGACGCGTATTGTAGCTTCCGCCTTAGCTGAACTGATTAAAAGCAGCGACAATGTATTGGTTATGGGGCACCGCTTTGCCGATCTTGATTCGCTTGGTTCCGCTATTGGTCTGGCGAAAGCCTGCCGCTGCCTTGGGAAGGAATCTTATATTGTATTGGATTCACGGCGCAATCTTGCCGATGTCTTAGTGCGCCGTCTGGTTGAAAACAAAGAACAAAATATGATTTGCCTTCCGGAAACGGCTATAGATTTGGTCATGGACAAAACCCTTTTGATTATTACGGATACCCATACGGTTGATTTGATTGAAAGCCCTGATATTTATCGGCGCTGCAAACAGGTCGTTGTCATCGACCATCACCGCAAAATGGTCAACCATATCGACAATGCTGTTATTTTCTATCATGAGCCGTTTGCTTCTTCCGCATCTGAAATGGTGACCGAATTGATCCAGTATCTTGGCGACGCATGCCGTTTAAATCGCATGGAAGCCGAGGCTCTGCTGTCCGGCATCATGCTGGATACCAAAAATTTTGTCATGAAAACCGGCGTCCGCACGTTTGAAGCTGCCGCTTATCTGCGACGGTTAGGTGCGGATACGATTTCGGTACGGGAGCTTTTCTCTTCAACCATTGATTCCTATCGCCGCCGCGCGCAAATCGTTTCCGGCGCGGAGCTACTGCACGGCTGTGCTATCGCAGTATGTGATTCTTCCGGGGATGACATGCGTGTTATTGCTCCTCAGGCGGCAGATGAGCTTTTAAATATCAGCGGGGTGAAAGCCTCGTTTGTGCTTTACGCCAACGGCGGAACCGTGAATATCTCCGCCCGCTCTATGGGGGCGTTTAACGTACAAGTAATTATGGAAAAAATGGGCGGCGGCGGCCATCATACAATGGCTGGAGCGCAAATTAAAGACACGGACTGTCATCAGGCTCGTACGCGTCTTGCTGCAATTATTGAAGAATATGCCGCCGCACAAGAACGCAAAGAATGAAAGGTAGGATGAAACTATGCAGGTAATCTTAAAACAAGATGTGAAGGGGACCGGAAAAGCCGGCGACCTTGTCAAAGTATCCGATGGATACGCCAAAAATTTCCTATTAAAAAAGGGGCTTGCCGTAGAGGCAAATGCGGCCGCTCTAAATGAAAAAAAGACAAAAGACGAGGCGGCGGCTCATCACGCGCAAGTTGCGCTGGAAGCAGCAAAAGCCGACTGTGCTAAAATTGACGGCAAAACAATCTCGATTTCTGCAAAAGCTGGGACGGGCGGCAGACTGTTTGGCGCGGTAACTGCCAAAGAGGTTGCAGACGAAATGAACCAGCGCTTTGGGACGGATCTATCCAAAAAGAAGATTGTTATGAAGTCCGACATTAAAACGTTTGGCGAGTACAGTTTTGAGGTCAAGCTGCACCCCGGCGTTTCCGCAAAAGTAAATCTGATCGTCAAAGAATCGGAGTAAAATCGCTGTGGTTTAAGGCTATGTCTGTCGTGTTACGTTCTGTTTTTGCACGCAGAGATAGCCTTACTGCGTCTTATGACAAAATGCTGATAAGGAGGGGATAGGATGGCTGATAATGAGCAGGCGCTCTTTGAAACACTGCAAAATATGCCGTACAGCCTCGAAGCAGAACAATCTGTCCTTGGCGCTTTGCTGCTGGAGCCAGATCAAATTGGCTTTGTCTTAGAACAGCTCCCACGGCCGGAGATGTTTTATCGAAAGCAGCATCGCGAACTGTTCGCCATTTTATGCGGTATGTTCAGCCTGAATAAAACCATCGATTTCGTCACGGTTTTAGACGAGGCTGTCCGAAGCAGTGTTTTTGATAATGCAGAAAACGCAAAGCTCTATTTGGTGCAGTTGATGGAACTGGTGCCGACTACGGCAAATCTTCTTGACTATTGCCGTATCGTGCGGGAAAAATATTATCTGCGTGCGCTGATCACGGCCTGTACTGATATTGCAGAACGTTCCCGCAATCAGGAAACCGAGGCGGAACAGGTTCTTGAATACGCAGAACAACGGATTTATGATATTCGTCAAGGGAAAGATCCTGCCTCGCTCACCAAAATTGATACTGTTATTTTAGAGGCCTATGACCGCTTAACCAAGATGTCCGGTGAGGATAAGGACAAATACTTAGGCCTGCGAAGCGGTTTTTCCCGTTTGGATATGTTATTGGGAGGATTAAACCGTTCTGATCTTATTTTGCTGGCTGCCCGCCCCGGTATGGGAAAATCCAGTTTTGCTATGAATATTGCGTTGAACGTAGCAAGACGCTATCCGGAAAAATCTGTCGTTATGTTTTCCCTCGAAATGTCAAACGAACAGTTGGTATCGCGCGCTATGGCGTCAGAAGCGCGAATCGACAGCAACAAGCTTCGTATCGGACGGCTCAATGCGGATGAATGGGTACAGCTTGCCTCCTGTGCCGATATTTTGAGCCGCATGAATTTCTATTTCAGCGATGCCGCCGGCGTGACCGTCAACGATATCAAGGCAAAACTAATGCGTCTAAAGGACGTCGGACTTGTCATTATCGACTATCTTCAGCTGATGTCCTCCGGCAGAAGGACGGAAAACCGTGTTCAGGAAATTTCTCAAATGACACGAAATTTAAAAATAATGGCAAAAGAGCTGGATGTCCCGGTTATCCTGCTTTCTCAGCTCTCCCGTGCGGCTGAACAGCGGCAAGGCCATAAACCCATGCTATCTGATCTGCGTGATTCCGGTTCTATCGAGCAGGATGCCGACATTGTACTGTTTTTATATCGGGACACCTATTATAAAGACGGTGAAAGCAGCGCAGAAGAGGCGGCGGATCCGACAGATGCACAATGTATTATTGCAAAAAACCGCCATGGTTCTACAGGCGAATTAGATCTTAGATGGATTGGGGAATTCACTCGATTTGAAGATGTGGAGATGTTCCGAGATGAACCGGGTTGAACAGGCAGTGCGCAAAAGCGGCTTTTTTAAAGCTGGCTCGCGGGTAATTGTCGGTTTTTCCGGCGGTGCCGACTCCACCGCGCTTTTGCACTGTCTGGCTGTACGATGCGGTGTTTCTGTGATTGCCTGCCATGTTAACCATTTGCTTCGGGGGGAAGAAAGCGACCGCGACGAGCAGGCTGTTCGCCTTTTCTGCCGGACATACCACATCCCGCTTGAGATTCAGCGTATTGACGTTGCCGCCGTTGCGCGGCGTGAGCAATGCGGTCTTGAAGAGGCTGGCCGTATGGTGCGGTATCGTTTTTTTGAAAAAATGCGTCAGACGCATCAGACGGACTGGATTGCAACCGCACACACCCTCTCGGATCAGGCGGAGACCCTTTTGTTCCGTATGGCACGCGGAACAGGCGGAAAAGGCCTTTGCGGGATCCCATCCAGACGCGGATACATCGTCCGGCCTTTACTAACTGTCTCCCGTACAGACATAGAGGCGTATTGTAAGCAGTATGCTCTGCCATTTGTTACAGATTCCTCGAATCAAGACTGCCGATATGCAAGGAATCAGATTCGGAATGCGGTGCTTCCTGCGCTTGCTAAAATAGAACCGCAGGCCGAACGGGCAATTGCACGGCTTGCCTCCATCCTTTCTGAAGAAGACGCCTATCTTTCCGAACATACGGAACAGGCGATGGCAGAAATTGCGCTTGACGGCGGCTACAGCGCCCAAAAGCTGCTCTCTTATCCTGCGGCTATTCAACGGCGGGCCGCCATACAAATTTTGCAAAAAGAATGCGGACATGCAGATTACGCTTCCTGCGAAGCCCTGCTTCACCTTGCCAACATGTATTCAGGCTCTATCTCTGTTACGGGAAGCACCATCCTTTCAATCCGCCGGGGAAAAATTTTCCGGGAGGAGCAAGCTGTTTTCCCTCCTTTTGCTGTCCCGCTTTCCGTAAATAAGCCTGTCAATATTTGCGGCATGCATCTCTGTTCGCAGATTATTCCGCAGGATATGTATGCAACTTACCAAAAAATTTATAAAAATTTATTATATCTTGCGTTGGACTATGATACAATAAAGGGCAAGCTGGTAATTCGGCAAAAACAGGACGGCGACCGCTTTTCCCCTGCCCACCGCAAAGGCACTCGGACGCTAAAAAAACTGTTTGCCGAAGCCGGATTGACGGCTGTCCAAAAATCCGCTGTACCTGTATTTTGTGATGAAGAACGGATTGTCGCCGTATGGGGGTTTGGAACAGAATGCAATAATGCGGTTACACCTAAGACAAGACGGATTCTTTTAATCTATGAAGACAAAATGGGAGAGGACAAAAATGAAAGAGGATATTTTGAAGGTATTGCTGTCAGAAAATGAAATCGCACAAAGGGTATCTGAAATCGGCGCACAGATCAGCCGTGACTATGCCGGGAAGCGGCTGGTTATGGTAAGTGTGCTGAAAGGCTCCGTAGTCTTTATGGCAGATTTGATGCGCGCTGTAACGGTACCTGCTGAGATTGATTTTATGTGCGTCTCCAGCTATGGAAACGGCGTGAAAACGAGTGGTGTTGTGCGAATTATTAAAGATTTAGATAATGATCTGGCAGGAATGGATCTGCTGCTGGTGGAAGACATTTTGGATTCCGGTATGACCCTTTCCTATATTAAAAAACTTCTGCTCGACCGCAATCCAAATTCCGTGCGTATTTGTACACTGCTTGATAAGCCGGAACGGCGCAAGGCAGATATTGTCGCCGATTATAAAGGATTTGACGTACCAGATGAATTTGTCGTAGGTTACGGGCTGGATTATGCTGAAAAATATCGAAACCTACCTTATATCGGTATATTAAAACCATCGGTATACAGCGAATAAATAAAGTATCAAATCAAGGAGTTGATCTGTTTGCAAGGAAAGAAGAAGACGGTTCTTGTCTATATGGGGGTACTTGCTGTCTTGGTTATCGGCGTTTATATGATGTCGTCGATGATCCGTCAAACCGGCGATACCTATTCCTATTCGGATATCGTCTATATGTTCCGCGACGGGCTTGTCAAGTCGTATTCACTGAATTTAGGCAGCGGCGAAATCCAGATGGAAATCGATATGACAAACGACAAAGCGGATGAAGTCAAGGCTACGGCTGTCGACAGTGAAGGGAACAAGTATGTCACCACACAGGTTGCCTATCTTTCTAAGTTTATAGACGATATTGAACCCTATGTGGAACAGTATAACGTGGATCACGCCGGCAATGAAATGGAATATAACTTCATTGCCGCTACGGATAATTCGTGGATTATTCCAGCCATCTCCATCGCACTCTCAGTCGGCCTTTTAATCTTTTTATTTTTTATGGTTTCAAGGCAAGGCGGAGGAGGAAAACTGAATACCTTCAGTAAGGCAAATGCCAAAACCTTGCAATCCGGTAAAAAGACAACCTTTGCCGAAGTGGCAGGCGCCGATGAAGAAAAGGAAGAACTCTATGAAATTGTTGAATTTTTAAAACGCCCCGAACGCTTTAATAGTTTGGGCGCCCGTATTCCGAAAGGCGTCCTCCTGGTAGGCCCGCCCGGTACCGGTAAAACGCTGTTGGCACGCGCAGTCGCCGGCGAGGCAGGGGTTCCCTTTTATTCTATTTCCGGTTCTGATTTCGTTGAAATGTTCGTAGGTGTTGGCGCATCCCGTGTCCGCGACCTGTTTGCAACGGCTAAAAAGAACGCTCCAGCCATTATCTTTATTGATGAAATTGATGCCGTTGGCCGTCAGCGCGGTGCTGGTTTGGGCGGCGGTCACGACGAAAGGGAACAAACACTTAACCAGTTGCTGGTTGAAATGGATGGGTTCGGAGAAAACGAAGGTGTAATTATCATCGCCGCAACAAACCGCCGCGACGTGCTTGATCCGGCATTGCTTCGTCCCGGCCGCTTCGACCGTCAGGTTGTTGTAGGATATCCGGATGTAAAAGGCCGTGAGGCTATCCTGAAAGTGCATGCCCGCAACAAACCGCTTGGTTTTGACGTTGACTTGAATAAGATTGCCCGTACAACCGCAGGGTTTACCGGCGCCGATCTTGAAAACCTTTTGAATGAAGCCGCACTTCTCGCCGCGAAAAATAAACGCAAGGCCATTATAGAAGAAGATATTGAAGCAGCTACGATCAAAGTTGTCGCCGGGCCGGAAAAACGCTCCCATAAAATTGGCGATCATGATAAAAAGATTACCGCATATCATGAGGCAGGTCATGCGGTTGTCACTTATTACTGTGAGACGCAGGATAAGGTGCATGAAGTGTCTATTATCCCACGCGGTATGGCCGCTGGATATACGATGCACCTTCCGTCAGAAGATCGGATGCATTTGTCCCGCCGCCATATGAAAGAAGATTTGATTGTTTTGCTTGGCGGACGGGCCGCAGAGACAATTGCTCTTGACGATATCTGCACAGGCGCTTCCAACGATATTGAGCGCGCCACGCAAACTGCCCGTGAAATGGTAACCCGCTATGGCTTCAGCGAAAAATTGGGACCCGTTGTTTATGGGCAGTCAGAAAACGAAGTGTTCTTAGGGCGCGATCTTGGCCAGCAACGCAACTATTCAGAGGAGATTGCTCGTGAAATTGACGATGAAATTCATACGTTGATTGAGACCGCTTTTGAAAGTGCTAAGACGATTTTAACAGAGCACCGCGAGCAGTTGGATCGTATCGCCCTCTATCTGATTGAAAACGAGAAGATAAACGGTGAAACCTTTGAAAAATTAATGACAAACACCTTGTCTATAGACAAAGAGGCATCGACGCATACAGATCCAGCAGACCCGCAGGTGCATGAGGAAGAGAGTTCTGAGCCTGTACCGTCCAATCCTTCCACTGCGGATAATCACGATGCTGGCGAAAAATAATCTTTCTCTGCGCTAAAAATTAAAGCAGCCGGCATAGAGTAGTGGTATACCGGCTGGCATAAGATGCACACAGCCGAGAAAAGCAAACTTTGATGAAAAGCCCCCTGATGTGGGTAGAGATTCTCTACCCACATCAGGGGGCTGCTTATATGGCAAGACACAATATATACACCATGTGAAAGATGCAGAAAAAGAAACGTTGCGCAAGAGCATCTGAGAAAACAAACCGTAAAACAGACGCATGCTTTGTTGTGCTTAAGGAAATATAGGAAAGGAACGGATTAAACGGTATAACAGATGAATGCAGGGGAGGAGAGCGGGAATCTTACTCTGCCGCCGGTGGGAGTCTGTCAAAAGAGTAGTGGTGGGCGGAGCAGAAAAAGCAAGGAAATCTGATGCCTGAAGAAGATTTCCGTCCTTTGAGAAAAAAGGGGATTACTTTTCCCTTTTTCCACTACATTTATCCTTTACAGGCTCAACATACACCTTTACATGGCATGCCGGGCAGTAAAGCACTTTGCCCTCTACTGCATTGGTTGAAGCAATCATACGCAGAAGGCTTGGCTTCCAATAGAATCCACATTTTGGACAAACAAAATGTTCCTTTTTATAAAAATAGAACAGCCGGGCTGCCGCAACAAATAATGCTGTCGTCAGAACACCACAGGCTACAATGAGGATTGCGTCTTCCACTCGCATTTCTGCCTTTCACTCTCCTTGTATCAAAACGCCCAGCCGCCGTTTTCAAAAATCAATGTCTCGTCTCCGGAAGCATTGATTCCCGTAATAGACAGGTCAGCTGTCCCGACCATAAAATCAACATGGTTGATTGCGTAGTTTCCGCCTATCGCCCGAAGATCTTCCCGATTCAATTTTTCGCCGTCCCGCATCGTATTGGGATAGCATTGGCCAAGTGCAAAATGGCAGGCGGCGTTTTCGTCAAATAGTGTTTGTAAAAACAAGATACCGCTTTGGGAAATCGGCGAATTATAAGGAACTAACGCGATTTCACCTAGCCGGCGCGACCCATCGTCGGCCTCTAAAATCATTTTAAGCGTTTCTTCTCCCTCTTCAGCATGATACTCTACTACCTTTCCGTCATGAAAACGGAGCGTAAAATTCCGGATAACAGAGCCCTGATAAGAAAGCGGCAGCGAGCTCTTCAAAACACCTTCAGCCTGTTCACAATGCGGCATTGTAAAGACTTCTTCGGTCGGCATGTTGGCAAAAAAGGTAACGCCGGTTTTCGTCTGTTCTGCGCCGCCCGTCCAGATATGATTTTCAACAAGACCTACTGTAAAATCTGTGCCGAGGCCGTTTTGATAGCGCAGTTTTTTAAATTGCTTCTCATTCAAAAATGCACAGCGCTTTTTCAGGGATTCCCCGTGCTCCGTCCATTTTTCCTGTACATTTCCGCCTATCCGTACTGCGCGGAAAATGGCCTCCCATAGAGCAGCTACTGCGCTTTCCTCCGATCGGTCCGGAAATACCTTCCGTGCCCACTCAGGTGATGCCGCTGCAGCTACGCACCATTGCAGTTCATTTTTATCCATCCGTTCATAATAAGGGCGGAAGGCTTCATCCGCTGCAACGTTCCGGGCTGCAAGTTTTTGCGGATCTACTCCCTTGAAGGCCTCTGGATCCTCTGAAACAATACTCAAAAATGCTGCGCCACGCGCCGCATAATAGTTCATCCCCTCAGATTCCCACTCCGGTACAGAAGTAAACACATCGGTCGGCGCATATTCATAGCGCATACGGGAGATTTTATCATCACGGAAGTGGACAATCACTTCTCTTGCCCCTGCCGTATAAGCGGCAGCTGTAACGATACGGGCAAATGGAGCAGCGGCTGTGTCGCAGCGTATAACGAGTTCTTGTCCTGACTGTACGTTTACGCCAAGTGTTACAAGTATATCTGCATACTGCTTCTGTTTTTCTGCAAAAGTCATATCTCTCTTCCTTTTCCGGATATACAAAAAGCGCCCATACAGGCGCTTTTTGTATTCTTTATTTGTGTACCGTACAAAAACGCCAAGGATACATTTTCCTATGCTTATTATATCCCAAAGCGGTGCGTACGGCTTTATACCAACTCGATTACAGCCATTTCAGCTGCATCGCCGCGGCGCGGGCCTATTTTTATGATCCGACAATAGCCACCGTTTACATCAGCATACTTCGGTGCAATTTCATCGAATAACTTTTTCACAACTTCCTCTTTTGTGACATAGGCGAATACCTGGCGTTTGGAGTGGAGATTATTATTTTTACCGAGTGTGATCATTTTCTCGGCCATAGCACGAACCTCTTTTGCCCGTGTCACTGTGGTTTCAATCTTTCCATTTTCCAAAAGGAAAGTTACCATAGCGCGGAGCATTGCCTGTCTGTGGTCAGAGGTCCTGCCCAGTTTTCTGCTTCCTGCCATTGAAATTCACTCCTTACTGGTCTAAAGTATGTGGACGATCCATTTTACGGGAGAGCGGCGTAATGGTGGGTCGCCGCTCCTGTGTGCTGTCACACAGTTACCCGGCTCACTCGTCGTCAGAGGTCAAGTCAAAGCCTAAAGATCTGAGTTTTGCAATAACTTCCTCAAGAGACTTTTTCCCGAGGTTCCGAACTTTCATCATCTCTTCCTCGGATTTGCTGATCAGATCCTGCACCGTGTTGATGCCTGCGCGCTTCAAACAGTTGAATGAGCGAACAGACAAGTCAAGCTCCTCAATAGTCATCTCGAGAACCTTTTCCTGCGGGTTTTCACCCTTTTCGACCATTATCTCTACATTTGCCGCTTGCTCAGAAAGATCGACAAACAAATTGAGATGCTCATTCAGAACCTTGGCTGCAAGAGATACGGCTTCCTTAGCAGATATCGTACCGTCTGTCCATACCTCTAATGTCAGCTTATCATAATCGGTAATCTGACCAACACGGGTGTTTTCTACTGTATAGTTCACCTTTAAAACAGGTGTGTAGATGCTGTCAACCGGGATTGCGCCGATAGAAGCGGCCATATCCGCTTTATTGCGCTCTGCCGGAACGTATCCGCGGCCTTTATCGATCACAATTTCCATATGAAGTTTGGCGCCCTCACCAAGCGTTGCAATGTGCATGCCCGGATTCAGAATCTCCACTTCGGAATCTGCCTTAATATCTCCGGCAGTAACTTCACATTCGCCCTCCGATTCGATATATACCGTTTTGGGGGCGTTCCCGTAGATCTTTGCCGTCAGACTTTTGATGTTCAAAACGATCTCAGTGACATCCTCTTTCACACCCGGAATGGTTGAGAACTCATGCTGCACGCCATCAATTTTGATGGATTTTACCGCAACACCGGGAAGCGAGGAGAGCAGTACGCGTCTTAAGCTATTGCCCAAAGTGGTACCGTAGCCACGCTCGAGCGGCTCAAGGACAAATCTTCCATAGGTTCCGTCCGACTTCATTTCAGCCGTCTCAATTCTTGGCTTTTCGATTTCTATCATTCTAAAACCCTCCTTGTCTGCAGTATCATTCTGCACTCATATGACCCATTCCCTAAAATCAGTCGTACAGCGAATGATTATTTCGAGTAGTACTCGACGATCAGCAGTTCCTGAACGTCAAGGTCAATATCCTCACGGTTCGGCAGACGAACGACTTTTGCTTCCAGCGTCTCTTTGTTCATTTCAAGCCACATTGGGATCGGACGGGCACCGCACGTTTCAACGATTGCCTTCATTTTATCGCTGCCGCGCAGCTTTTCAGAAACAGTAATCACATCGCCGGCTTTCATCTGATAAGACGGGATATCAACACGCTTGCCGTTCACTTTGAAATGGCCATGCACAACAAGCTGTCTTGCCTCTGCTCTTGAGGTTGCAAGGCCTAATCTGTAGACAATATTGTCGAGACGGACTTCACAAATACGAAGCAAATTCTCGCCCGTCATACCCGGACGGCGTTCCGCCTCGTTGAAATAAGCCTCAAACTGGCTCTCAAGAATGCCGTAATAACGTCTGGTCTTTTGTTTTTCTCTCATCTGAATACCATATTCAGAGACTTTTTTGCGGCTTTGTCCATGTTGGCCCGGAGCATATGCCCTACGGGTAAAGGAGCATTTGTCAGAATAGCATCTTTCGCCTTTAAGGAACAGTTTCGCCCCTTCACGACGGCACATTCTGCATACCGCATCAGTATATCTTGCCATTACTGGTTACACCTCCTGGTTTAATCAATGCCAAAAAGGCAGTCTCGCAATTGGATTACACGCGGCGGCGCTTCGGCGGACGGCAGCCATTGTGTGCGATTGGAGTAACGTCTTTTATCATAGAGACCTCAAGTCCTACTGCCTGCAAAGCACGGATTGCAGCCTCACGTCCGGAACCCGGACCTTTTACGTAAACCTCAACGCTCTTCAAGCCATGCTCTTGTGCCGCTTTAGCTGCTTTTTCCGCTGCAGTCTGCGCAGCGAACGGCGTAGATTTTTTAGAACCTCTAAAGCCCATTTCACCAGCGCTTGCCCACGAAATAGCGTTGCCCTGCACGTCTGTGATGGTAATGATGGTGTTGTTAAAGGTAGACTGGATATGAACAGCACCACGCTCGATATTTTTGCGTTCGCGGCGTCTGCGAACAACTTTTTTCGCTGTTGCTTTCGTTGCCATCGTTTAGCCTCCCTTACTTCTTTTTATTTGCGATCGTCTTTTTCGGACCTTTTCTGGTACGCGCATTCGTCTTAGAACGCTGACCTCTAACTGGCAGTCCTTTTCTATGACGGGTTCCTCTATAGCTGCCAATCTCGATGAGACGCTTAATATTGAGGGCGGTGTCTCTGCGAAGATCGCCTTCAACAATACAGTGTTTATCAATATAATCTCTCAGAAGAGAGGCCTCGTCTTCGGTCAGGTCTTTTACGCGGGTATCCGGGTTGATTCCTGTCCCTTTGAGGATGTCTCTTGCTGTTTTCAGACCAATACCGTAGATGTAAGTCAAACCAACTTCGATTCTCTTTTCTCTCGGCAGGTCAATACCGGCTATACGAGCCATTCAGTTGCACCTCCAATACAATGTGAGCGCGTCTGGGATCAACCCTGACGCTGTTTGTGTTTCGGGTTTTGGCAAATGACCATGATGCGGCCTTTGCGCTTGATAACCTTGCATTTTTCACATATTGGCTTTACCGAAGGTCTTACTTTCATTTGAAATACCTCCTTATCGGCTTACCGGAATACTCCGGCAACTTACATGTTTGCGTTTATTTGGAACGCCACGTAATGCGCCCCTTGGTTAAATCGTACGGCGACATCTCGACCGTTACCTTGTCACCCGGAAGAATGCGGATGAAGTTCATCCGCAGCTTGCCGGAGATGTGGGCTAAAATTGTGTGTCCGTTTGGAAGTTCTACCTTAAAGGTTGCATTCGGCAGCGCATCTGTAACGACGCCTTCAATTTCAATGACATCTTGTTTTGACAAGCTGTTAACCTCCCTGTTCGGCAACAGTGCCTGCATTATAGTTTAAGTCATGCAGCGCACGTCTGATTTTACGGTCTGTGTCTGTCTCCTTTAGCGGGATAATCCGGTTTGTTTTTTGCAGATGCCGCGGATTTTTGCGCTTCGGCTTTGACAGCTTTCTGCGTTTGCCGTCTGCAATATAAACAAAGTCCTCATCCGTCTTTACAACAAGATAAAAACGTGCCTGATCGTGCCCTGAAAGAGACTTCACGACCATACCTGGTTTAATCTGCACAAATGTCCTCCTTACCGAACGGTCAGAATCCTTGCACCCTCTTCTGTAATCAGAATCGTGTGCTCAAAATGTGCAGAAATGCTTCCGGATTTCGTTACCACCGTCCATCCGTCAGATAGCTGGCGGACCCCAGCTCCTGAAAGATTAATCATTGGCTCGACCGCAATCGTCATGCCGGGAACCAAACGCATCCCTCTCCCAGGCTTTCCGAAATTCGGAACTTCCGGATCCTCATGCAGCTCTCTGCCTACACCATGACCGATATATTCCCTTACTACGCCATATCCAAAAGATTCCGTATAGGTCTGAATGGCATTCGAGATATCACCGATCCGGTTTCCGGCTTTCGCCTGCTGAATCCCTTTCATCAGGCTCTCCTCCGTTACGCGCAATAGCTGGTCGGCTTCCTGCGTCACTTCCCCGACACGGAACGTATAGGCGTTGTCGCCATGGAAACCGTTATAATAGGCCCCTACGTCTACACTGACAACATCGCCTTCTTTTAAAATGACACGTGAAGAAGGAATCCCATGGATAACCTGATCATTTAATGAAATACAAGCGCTGGCCGGAAAACCGGCATATCCCAAGAAAGAAGGCTTCGCTCCTGCCTGAACTATAAACTTGTGGATCACATGGTCTATCTCTTTGGTAGAAACGCCTGCTTTCATATAGGGTTCGGCAGCCCAAAGGGCCGCATTCGAAAGTTTGCAGGCCTCGCTCATATTCTTGATTTCATTCGGCGTTTTTAGGGTAACCAATATCCTTTACGCCTCCAATGCTTTCAGTGTGAGGGCCGATGTATCCTCTACTTTATCCTGTCCTAAAACCGGGTAAAGCTTTCCCTGTGCCTTATAATAGGCAATCAGCGGCTCTGTCTGCTTGTGATAAACTTCCAGACGCGCTTTTACCGTTTCCGGGCGGTCATCCGAACGCTGGACGGTTTGGGCGCCGCATTTATCACACACGCCTTCTTTCTGAGAAGGCTTGAAAAGGGTATGATAGGAGGCACCGCAGCTTCCGCAGACACGTCTGCCGGAAAGCCTGCGTATGATTTCCTCATCACTTACCTCAAGATCAATGACCTTATCTATGACGACTCCCATTTTGTCGAGCGCCTCAGCCTGCGGCAGGGTTCGAGGAAATCCATCCAAAACAAACCCGTTTTTACAATCATCTGCTGCAAGGCGTTCTTTTACCATTGCAATTACTACGTCATCCGGGACAAGCTGTCCTGCCTCCGTATAGCTTTTTACCGCTTTGCCAAGCTCCGTTCCATTCTTGATTGCCTCTCGGATTAGATTCCCAGTGGAAATCGCCGGGATATGAAGCTTAGCACAGATAACCTCTGCTTGTGTGCCCTTTCCGGCACCGGGTGCGCCTAACAAAATCAGATTCATACGATCACCTTTCTTTTATTCCAAAAAGCCCTTATGATGACGCATCAAAAGCTGCGATTCAATCTGTTTCATTGTTTCAAGCGCAACGCCGACAACAATGATAATGGATGTACCGCCTAATGCGACCGGGATCTGGAAAACGGCATTGAATACAATCGGGAATACCGCGATGATACCAAGGAACAGCGCGCCGATCATTGCGATCTTGCCGATGATCTTGCTGATATAGGTCGATGTCGGTTTGCCCGGACGAATGCCCGGAATCGCCCCGTTATTGTTTTTAATATTATTTGCAATCTCAATCGGATTGTACTGCATCGTCACATAGAAATAGTTAAATCCGATAATGAGAATGAAATAAAGAATACCATAAAACCAATGAGATGGCGACAGCCAGGAAAGCACATTATACCAAAAGCTTCCTGCCGCCGGATTGGTAAAACCGCCGATTAAACTTGGAATAGAGAGCAGGGAAGATGCAAAAATAATTGGCATAACACCGCTCATATTGACTTTAATCGGAAGATAAGAGTTTTGGCCGCCATACATTTTTCTGCCGACGACACGTTTTGCATATGATATCTGGATACGGCGTTCCGCATCTGTCATAATAATAATGAAAACGATCATCGCAGCAAAAATCAGAACGATCAGCGGAACAAGCACATAGTTGATCCCGCCTTCGGACAGCCTTTCTAAAAGCACTTCAATGCTGCTTGGAAGCCCTGCCAGGATGCCGGCAAACAAAATCATGGAAATCCCGTTGCCGATTCCTTTTTCCGTAATGCGATCGCCCATCCACGTAACAGCACAAGCACCCGCCGTAAAAGTGAACATAATCACAACCATGACAAACCATCTCGTTGCGCCGGAAGTGTAGGCTGAATCAATTGACCCTTGGCTCAAGAGCAGGGTATAGTACCCATACGATTGCAGCAAACACATACCGATCATGGTAAAGCGGGTGATCCGATCCAGTTTCTTTCTGCCGGTTTCGCCCTCTTTGGCCATACGCTCCAGCGGCGGTATCGCCACCGTTAAAAGCTGAATCACGATTTGTGCCGTAATATACGGTGAGATGGACAGCGCAAAAATCGTTGCGTTCGCAAATGCGCCGCCGGAAAACATATTCAAAAGTCCAAAGAATGAATTCTCTCCGACCAATGTCTGTAATCCGGATCCGCTTACAAAGGGAACCAAAATTGCAGAGCCGAAACGAAAGATCACAAGAATCATCAGCGTATACAAGATACGCTTTCTCAGATCCGGGTTGTGAAAAGCGTTTCTGATTGTGGTAAACACCTTAAATCACCTCTGCTTTTCCGCCGGCCTTCTCAATCTTTTCCTTCGCCGAAGCGGAAAAAGCAGCCGCCTTAACCGTAAAATTCTTCGTCACTTCGCCATTGCCAAGAACCTTTATGCCGTCGCAGACCTTTTTAACCAGTCCGCAGGCCTTTAAAGCCTCAGCATCGATCACTGCATCATTCTCAAATTTCTTTTCAAGATCGCCGACATTGACCGTAGCGTATTTCGTCGCAAAAATGTTGACAAATCCTCTTTTAGGAACTCGTCTTTGCAACGGCATCTGGCCGCCTTCAAAACCAGGTCTTACACCGCCGCCCGAACGGGCTTTCTGGCCTTTATGGCCTTTACCAGCGGTTTTTCCGTTTCCTGAACCATGCCCGCGGCCAATTCGCTTCGAAGCATGAGTAGATCCCTTAACAGGCGATAACTCGTGCAGTTTCATTTGCGCGCACCTCCTTGCGTATTTATCCAAAACCTCGACGAGGTGGGAAACATTAAACACCTTTCCCTTGGTTGCAGCATTAACCGGCTGCTCCGTCACATCGCCGATTTTCCGCAGCCCCAGAGATTTCACAACCTCAATTTGGTCTTTTTGTCTGCCGGCCAGACTTTTTACCAGCTTGATTTTCATCGTATCCGCCATAAAAGCCCGCCTCCTTAATGATAAATTTCCGAAACAGTCAGGCCGCGTTTCGCAGCGACTTCTTCGGCAGTGCGCAGATTTGCCAGACCGTTGATTGTCGCCCTGACAACATTGCACGAATTATTGGAACGAAGGGATTTTGTTCTGATATCCGTGATACCGGCAGCCTCAACAACTGCACGGACCTGACCGCCGGCAATAACGCCTGTGCCTTCCGGAGCTGGTTTCAGCAGGACTCTGCCCGCGCCAAATGTTCCAATAATCTCATGGGGAATGGATGTTCCCTTTAAAGAAACCTTAATCAGGTTTTTCTTTGCATCCTCAATGCCTTTTCTGATAGCATCCGGAACCTCGCCCGATTTGCCCATGCCAAAGCCAACGATACCGTTTCCGTCACCCACAACAACCAATGCTGCAAATTTGAAAATACGGCCGCCTTTTACGGTTTTGGATACACGGTTGATCGAAACAACGTTCTCTTTGAGGTCTAATGTTGTTGCATCAATTTTAGCCAAACGAATAACCTCCTCGTCTTAAAACTTGAGGCCGCTCTCACGAGCACCATCAGCCAATTCCTTCACACGACCGTGATACAGATAGCCGCCTCTGTCGAAAACGGCCTCTTCAATGTTCTTTTCCGCTGCTGCTTTTGCAATAGCCTGACCGACCTTGCGCGCAGCCTCTTTATTCCCGCCGTTTCCTTCAAAGCCTTTGTCCATTGTAGACGCAGACGCCAATGTAACACCGTTTACGTCGTCAATCAGCTGTGCGTAAATGTGTTTGTTCGAGCGAAATACGTTCAGGCGCGGACGCTGTGCAGTGCCCGAAATCTTCCTGCGGACTCTGCGGTGTCTTTTGAGACGCTGCTCATTGCTGTTAAAGCTTTTCACCATAGCTGTTCACTCCTTACCTTATTTCTTAGAACCCTTGCCGGCTTTGCCCTCTTTGCGCTGGACATATTCGCCGACATAGCGGATGCCCTTGCCTTTGTATGGCTCCGGCGGACGTTTTTCACGGACGACAGCCGCAAACTGGCCAACCATCTGTTTGTCTGGGCCGCTAATTACGATCTTGTTCGGCGTTGGAACCTCAATGGTAATGCCGTCAATCTCAGACATAACCACTTGATGGGAATAGCCGAGATTCATTACAAGGTCTTTGCCCTGCTTTGCCGCACGATAGCCGACGCCCTGAATTTCAAGCTCTTTGCTGAAACCATTTGTTACGCCGACAACCATGTTGTGAATCAGCGTTCTGGTCAAGCCATGCAGCGACTTGTGCATTTTATCTTCGCTCGGGCGGGAAACCTTAATGACGTTTCCCTCCTGCTCAATTTTCATATCTTTATGAAGCTCTCTAGTGAGCGTTCCTTTCGGGCCTTTGACTGTGATGACATGGCCGTCGAGCTTTACGTCAACGCCGGAGGGAACGTCGATTTCTTTTCTGCCTATACGAGACATACGTTTATCCTCCTTACCAAACGAAGGCAAGCACTTCGCCGCCAACATTTTCCTGTCTTGCTTTTCTGTCTGTCATAACGCCCTTGGACGTCGAAACAATCGCGATGCCGAGACCCTTCATCACCTTCGGCATATCCTCGCAGTTGGAGTAAATACGCAGACCCGGTTTTGAAACTCTTCTCAAGCCGCTGATAATCGGCGTTTTATTTTCGCCGTATTTAAGTGTGATACGGATGATTCCCTGTTTTCCATCATCAATTACCTGAAAGCTCTTGATATAACCTTCGTCGAGCAGAATCTGAGCGATGGATTTTTTCATGTTGGATGCAGGAACATCTACCGTGTCGTGTTTTGCCGCGCTCGCATTTCTAATACGAGTCAGCAAATCTGCAATACTATCGGTGATTTGCATGCCGTCAACCTCCTTTGCTCTTTTACCAGCTTGCCTTCTTCACACCCGGAATCTGCCCTTTATATGCAAGCTCTCTAAAGCAGATACGGCAAATACCGTATTTGCGCAGATATGCATGCGGCCTTCCGCAGATTTTGCACCTGTTATAAGCGCGGGTGGAAAACTTCGGCGTTCTCTGCTGTTTAATTTTCATAGACGTTTTTGCCATTGTTTATCCCTCCCTTTTATTTCGCAAACGGTGCGCCCATCAGTGTCAAAAGCTCACGGGCTTCCTCGTCGGTTTTTGCCGTCGTAATGAACGAAATATCCATACCACGGATTTTATCGATTTTATCATAATCGATCTCCGGGAAAATCAACTGCTCTTTTACGCCTACAGAATAATTGCCGCGGCCGTCAAACGCGTTCGGATTGATCCCTCTGAAATCACGGACACGCGGAAGCGCAACGTTGAAGAAACGATCTAAGAACTCATACATTCTGTCGCCGCGCAGTGTTACTTTTGCGCCGACGTTCATGCCTTCACGCAGTTTGAAGTTTGCGATAGACTTCTTCGCCTTTGTGATAACCGGCTTCTGCCCGGTGATCTTGGAAAGGTCGGAAAGAATGGCGTCCATCATTTTCGAGTTGCTGCCAGCTTCGCCGCAGGCAACATTTACGACGATCTTATCAAGCTTCGGAATCTGCATGACGCTTTTATAGCCAAACTTTTTCATCAAAGCCGGCGCTACGTCTTTTACATAGTAATCTTTAAGTCTTGCCACGAAACGCATCCTCCTTACTTAATTTCTTCGCCGCATTTTTTGCAAACGCGGATTTTTTGATCCCCGTCTATTTTCATACCGGTGCGGACCGGTTTTTTGCATTTAGGGCAGTAAATCTGAACCTTGCATGCATAGATCGGCGCTTCCGCTTTCACGATGCCGCCGGTCTCGCCCATTCTTCTGGGTTTTACATGTTTTGAGACGACATTGATGCCTTCTACGATAACCTTACCCTCTTTGGGGCTGACCTCCAAAACTTTCCCCGTTCTGCGGGTCCCTTTGTCGTCGGTATATTTATCGGAGTATTTACCGGTCATCAAGCATACGGTATCGCCTTTTTTAACGTGCAGTTTAGTACTCATGAATCACAGTCCCTCCTTAAAGCACTTCCGGCGCGAGAGACAGGATCTTCATATATTCTTTATCACGAAGCTCTCTTGCGACCGGCCCGAAAATACGGGTGCCCCTCGGGTTTTTGTCTTCTCTGATTATAACAGCAGCGTTCTCGTCAAAACGGATATAGGAGCCGTCTTCACGACGCAGGCCCTTAGCCGAACGGACGATAACTGCTTTTACAACGTCGCCTTTTTTAACCGTGCCGCCTGGAGCAGCTTTTTTTACGGAAGCTACGACGACGTCGCCAATGTTAGCATACCTTTTTCTGGATCCGCCCAACACACGAATACACATCAATTCTTTTGCTCCGGTGTTATCGGCGACCTTCAGGTAAGTTTGCATCTGGATCACAGTGCGTTCCTCCTTTTAGGTTATAAAGCGCAAATTATTTCGCTTTTTCGATAATCTCGACCACACGCCAATTTTTATCCTTGGACAACGGACGAGTCTCCATAATCATAACACGATCGCCGACGCCGCAGGCGTTCTTTTCATCGTGCGCCTTCAGGCGGATTGTGCGTTTGATAATCTTTTTATAAAGCGGATGTCTGACGTTGTCTGCAATGGAAACCACGCAGGTTTTATCCATCTTATCGCTCACGACGACTCCCACTCTTGTTTTTCTGAGGTTTCTTTCGCTCATAGCTTAAATCCTCCTTCCGTTACTGCCCGCTCTTTAATTCGTTCGCACGAATAACGGTTTTGATGCGAGCAATATCCCTTTTGACTGCTGTGATGCGCATCGGGTTGTCAAGCTGATTCACAGCAAGCTGAAAGCGGAGGTTGAAAAGCTCAGATTTTAAAGCCGCCAGTTTGTCGTTTAACTCTGCCGGCGAAAGTTCGCGGATTTCATTAGCCTTCATTATTGCTCACCACCTGTCGATTCCTTAGTAACAAACTTGCATTTGATTGGAAGCTTGTGCATAGCAAGACGCATAGCCTCTCTTGCCAGCTCTTCGGATACGCCGCCGATCTCAAACAGCACTCTGCCTGGTTTTACAACGGCAACCCAGTACTCCGGAGAACCCTTACCTTTACCCATACGGGTCTCGGCAGGTTTCTGTGTAATCGGTTTATCCGGAAAGATCTTAATCCAAACCTGACCGCCGCGCTTGATGTAATGTGTCATCGCAATACGGGCAGCTTCAATCTGATTGGAAGTAATCCATGCCGGTTCAAGCGCCTGCAGGCCATACTCACCGTGGGAAACAAAGTTTCCGCGGGTAGCTTTACCTGTCATACGGCCTCTCTGCTGGCGACGGAATTTTACGCGCTTTGGTAACAGCATTATTTACTTCCTCCTTCCTGGCGATCCTGACGCGGCCTTCTTGGGCGGCGGGAATCGTTCCTTCTTTCCGGCGGAAGTTTCGGCGCCTTCTGAATTTGGCCCTTCAAAACTTCGCCCTTATAGATGAAGACTTTGACGCCCAGACGGCCATAGGTGGTGTCCGCCTCTGCAAAGCCATAGTCGATGTCAGCACGCAGGGTATGCAGCGGGATGGTACCCTCGTGATAAACCTCTGCACGTGCGATCTCCGCGCCGCCTAAACGGCCTGCACAGCGGATTTTAATACCTTTTGCGCCCAAACGCATGGTGCGCTGGATTGCCTGTTTCATCGCTCTTCTAAACGAGATACGGCGCTCAAGCTGTGCACAGACGCTTTCTGCAACAAGCTGTGCAGAGAGATCCGGCTGTTTGACCTCAACGATATTGACGATGACCGGTTTGTTGAGCATTGCTTCGAGCTTGGCGCGAAGTTTCTCAATCTCTGCGCCGCCCTTGCCGATTACCAGACCCGGCTTTGCGCAGTGGATATGGATCCGTACCCGCACTGCATCGCGCTCGATCTCAATATTTGGCACGCCTGCGGCAAACAATGTCTTTTTGATATATTCACGGATCTTATAATCTTCAACCAGTGTATCGCCGAAAGTGCTCTTATTTGCAAACCAGCGGGAATCCCAGTCTTTGATAACGCCCACTCTTAATCCATGTGGGTTTACTTTCTGTCCCATAGTTTACCTCCTTCAGCTTATTCCTTTTCCTTCAGAACCAGAGTGATGTGCGACGTTCTTTTAAAAACGCGGAACGCACGCCCCTGCGCTCTGGGCCGGATGCGTTTCAGCGTCGGGCCCGGGCATACAAAACACTCGGAGACGTAAAGGTCGTCTTTGTTCATGCTGTGGTTGTTCTCTGCGTTGGCGATGGCCGACTTCAACAGCTTTGCAAGCGGCTCGCAGGCAGCCTTTGGTGTATATTTCAGGATCGCCATAGCTTTATCGACCGGCTGATTACGGATCAGGTCCAATACGATCTGAACCTTGCGGGGAGCTATGCGAACATATCTAAGATAAGCTCTTGCTTCCATTTTTAAATCCTCCTTCCGGTCTTATTTACCGTTATTTGACGTTTTGGAACCGGCATGTCCTTTAAAGGTTCTGGTCGGTGCAAACTCGCCGAGTTTATGGCCCACCATATCCTCTGTAACATAAACCGGAACATGCTTGCGGCCGTCATGAACGGCAAATGTATGGCCGACGAAATCCGGGAAAATCGTAGAGGCACGGCTCCATGTTTTAAGCACCCGTTTTTCGCCTGTTTTGTTCATCTCAACAACTCGTTTTAAGAGGACCGGTTGTACATATGGTCCTTTTTTTACGCTTCTGCCCACAGTTCTGCCTCCTTCCTTACTTATCGTTTCTGCGTTTCACAATGAATTTATTGGAGGGGTTGTGCTTCTTGCGGGTCTTGTAGCCGAGTGTCGGTTTGCCCCATGGGGTAACCGGGCCCGGACGGCCGATCGGAGATTTGCCCTCGCCGCCGCCGTGCGGATGGTCGTTCGGGTTCATAACAGAACCGCGGACCGTCGGGCGCCAACCCATATGACGCTTTCTTCCCGCTTTGCCGATCGAAACGTTCTCGTGATCAACGTTGCCGACCTGGCCTATAGAAGCCATGCATCTTGCGGAAACGTTGCGGAGCTCGCCGGATGGCAGGCGGATCAGCGCATAGCCGTTTTCTTTCGCCATCAACTGCGCCATATTGCCTGCGGAACGCACAAGCTGCGCACCTTTGCCCGGATACAGTTCGATATTATGGATAACTGTACCAACCGGAATCACAGCCAACGGCAGCGCATTGCCCGGCTTAATATCGGCATCTTCTCCCGCGCGCACCTTATCGCCGATGCTCAGGCCGTTCGGGGCGAGAATGTAAGCTTTTTCTCCATCCTCATACTGAATCAGCGCAATATGCGCAGAACGGTTCGGATCGTATTCCAGCGTCATCACCTCAGCATCCATGCCGAGTTTCTGGCGTTTGAAGTCGATCACACGGTATTTTGTGCGGTTTCCGCCGCCGCGGTGGCGAACGGTAATTCTGCCGTAGCTGTTGCGGCCGGAGTTTTTCTTCATCGGTTCAAGCAAAGATTTCTCCGGAGCCACTTTCGACAAACCGGTGTAATCGGTGACGGTCATCTGACGTCTTGCCGGCGTTGTCGGTTTATATGACTTTATAGCCATAGCTCATTCACTTCTCCTTATATTCGGTTTAGCGAGCAGGCGCATAATACCCGCTCATACATCACCTGAGCACAGCGCTGTAAAGACAGATCCCGTCTTTACATCATGCTCTCAAAGAACTCAATTCCCTTTGAATCCTTTGTCAGCGTGACAATTGCTTTTTTCCAGTCAGAGGTATAGCCCTCTGTTCTGCCCTGACGTTTTAAATGGCCCTTTACACGCATGGTGTTGACCTTCAGGACTTTTACGCCGAAAACTTCTTCCACCGCATTCGCAATCTGGATTTTGTTCGCGTCAATCGCAACGCGGAACGTATATTTCTTGTTCGCGATTCCTTCCATCGATTTCTCGGTGATAATCGGCTTAATGATAATATCGTGCGCTACCATTACGCGTACACCTCCTCGATTTTCTTAACGGCATCGGCTGCCACAACAAATTTGTCGCAGTTTAAGATATCATAAACATTCAGGGTGTTGACCTGAGCGGTCTTTACGCCCGCAATGTTGCTTGCGCTTTTGATAACCTTCTGATCCATATCCGGCAGAACGATCAGCGCTTTGCCTTCCACCTTCAGAGCCTTAAGCATCTCTACAATGGTTTTGGTTTTATAACTGTCCACCGTAATCTGATCCACAACGATCATGTTGTTTTCAGCTACCTTGGAGGACAGTGCAGATTTAAGCGCCAGTCTTTTCACCTTTTTATTCAAGGAGTAGCTGTAATCACGCGGTTTCGGACCGAGAGCCACGCCGCCGTGCGTCCACTGCGGTGCACGAATCGAGCCCTGTCTTGCATGGCCAGTGCCTTTTTGCCTCCACGGTTTACGGCCGCCGCCGGAAACCTCTGTGCGGGTCAGTGTGGACTGCGTTCCCTGACGCTGGTTAGCCAGATAGTTTACAACCGCCGCATGCATTACTGCAGTATTTGGCTCAATACCGAAGACTTCATTCTTGATATTCATCTTCTTGACTTCTTCGCCGGCCATATTCCATACCTGAATTCTAGACATTTACGCTTCCTCCTTCCTTACGCTTTTTTCACGCTGTTATACACAAGAACCGTGCCGCCCTTAGGGCCGGGAACAGCGCCTTTGATCGCTAAAAGATTGTTTTCAGCGTCAACCTTTGCAATAATCAGGTTCTGAACCGTGACTGTTTCAGCGCCCATGTGGCCAGGCATTTTTTTGCCCTTAAAGATACGCGAAGGGGTTGAACACGCGCCCATGGAACCTGCATGTCTGTGAACCGGTCCGGTACCGTGCGTCTCTTTTAAACGAGCGCCGTTCCAACGCTTGATCGTTCCTTGATAGCCTTTACCTTTGCTTGTACCGGTAACGTCAACGTACTCGCCGTCTGCAAAGATATCCGCTTTTACGATGTCACCAACGTTCAGCGCGGAGTCATCTTCCAGTCTGAATTCACGAAGCACTTTTTTCGGCGCCACATCGCCTTTTGCAAAATGGCCTTTCAGCGGTTTGTTGACGCGGTTTACTTTCGCGTCGGAAAAGCCAAGCTGAACGGCACAATAGCCGTCATTTTCGACTGTTTTTTTCTGAACGACAGCGCACGGACCCGCTTCCACAACGGTTACCGGGATTACTTTGCCGTTCTCGTCGAAGATCTGTGTCATACCGATCTTCTTGCCGATGATGCCTTTTTTCATTGTTTTTCCTCCTATAGGTTATTGGTTGACATTTGCCAACATGACCTGTTCGCGCTTCTATTCGGATTACAATTTAATCTCGATATCTACGCCAGCAGGAAGTTCCAGACCCTGAAGCGCTTCGACCGTTTTCTGGGACGGTCTGAGCACGTCAATAAGCCTTTTGTGAGTCCTCATCTCAAACTGCTCACGGCTGTCCTTATATTTGTGGACTGCGCGCAAAATGGTTACGACCTCTTTCTCTGTTGGGAGCGGGATCGGCCCTGAAATTCTTGCACCGGTACGTTTCGCGGTTTCCACAATTTTGCTTGCCGCCGCATCGATCAGAGCCGTGTCATAACTTTTAAGCCTGATTCTGATTTTCTCCTTGACTGCCACTGTCATCGCCTCCTAAATGATTTGCTTGGGGGGACATGACCTCAATCTTCAAACAAACACGCACCCGGGTGTTTCGTGCTTTTTGGCATAAAAACACCGAAAAAACTTGTAAAGTTTTTCCGGGTAAGGGTGCTCGTTCATAACCTGAAACGCAATCACATCCGCGAAAGTCGCGGGGATATTGCAGTTACGCCGCTGTTGTGAAATTAAGTGTCGCCCGGTTTAAAATCGGACATACTCCACGGAAAAACCCGCACATTGTGCGGCAACCTCCCGCTTCAACGCATATCTGTTGCAGGCTTGCCTGTCTATCTTACTATATTGGGCAGAAAAAAGCAAGTTTTTCTTCGAAGAATTTTGAGGATTTTATCGCATCTTTTTGTCTGATATGACCAAAGCCTTTCGCTCCTATGTATTCTTCTCCTCCAAACGGTTTGACTTACTCCGGGTATATCCGTATAATAAAGGAAAGAAAATAGTATTTGCTGCAAGCCCGCCCCTTTTTATAAACGGGATACAAGGCTGCAGCAGGGGGTTATTATATGGAAGCATTTCTCCGTTTCTTTTCGGAACAAGGCGGCGAGCAAATGCAGCTTTTCGGGCCGCTCCATTTGATTTTGACAGCCGCTGTCGTCGTTGCGGTTTTATTGATGTACCGCTTCCGCAGCGCTTTGCGAAGCATGTCGCACCGGGCTAAAAAAGTGATTTGCCGCACCTGTGCCGCTATCCTCTTCGCAAATATGACGGTTTATTATCTGGGGCTGATGCTTTGCGGGGAATATTCTGTCAAGCGCCATTTGCCGCTGGAATTTTGCTTTATTACGGGATATCTCCTGATGTATATCCTTATTTCAAATAACCGCAGGCTCTACCGGATTATTTATTATTATACCATTATAGGGCCGCTTCCGGCTATGATCTGGCCGAACGTTTCGGGCGTAGGTACCCGGTACATTTTTTATCAGTTTATCATCAGCCACCACTTTATGATTTTGGTCAGTTTTTATCTGTTGATTGTTATGCGTTACCATGTTTATGTGCGTGATACGCTCCCAGCCCTTCTCTGCGGAAATATTGTCTTCACGTTGGTGTATATATTAAATATCAACTGGGGATCCAACTATATCATGTCCGCTGGGCTTCCCGCCCATATGCTCGAGATGTATCCTTTCCTCCGCTATTTCAATCATCCGTTTTTCTGGCTTGAAATCTGCGGCTTTGCCTTTCTTGCTATTGGCGTTTTCCTTTCTTGGCTTTTGCAGGGACGGCCAAAACTTAAAAAAGTCCGTTCTTCTATTCCTAAAGCTAAGCTGCATTCCATAATTTAAAACTACTTTAAAGCTGCGCCTGTTTTACAGGCGCAGCTTTTTACATCTGTCGGCTTGCAGAAAGCATATCGCCATGCTATAATGCGTGCATAAACCGAGCTGAAACCAAAATAGGAGATGTAGCATGTTATGAAGAATATTCCCGCTATTTTACGCGAAAAAGCAGACGAGTTAGAAAAAAAGACAAAAGCTCGCTTTCCAAAACTGGCTCCCCTTGTAAAGCAGTGCTTTTTAAACACCATCGAGACAACCGTCACACAGCTTGACGACGGAAGTTATTTTGTTATTACCGGGGATATCCCTGCAATGTGGCTGCGGGACAGCGCGGCGCAGGTTAAACCCTACATTAAATATGCTGCTGAGGACGAGCAGCTGCGTGAAATCCTGCGCAGCATCATTGCCAAACATGCGTTTTATGTGAATTTGGATCCTTACTCCAATGCGTTTAACGCCACAGACAGCGGTGTTATTTTTGGATACAAAGATCATACGGACTTTGAAAACGGGTACATCTGGGAACGGAAATATGAAGTTGATTCTCTCTGCGCTTCTTTGTATCTTACGCATGAATATTACACCGCCACCAAAGACCGCAAAATTTTTACGGATTCCTTGCATGGAATGATCCATACAATCGTTCAAACGTTTACCGATCAGCAAGACCACGCCGCCACCTCTTATTTCTTTTCCCGCGAGAATTGCCCGGCCAGCGACACGCTTGCGCATGATGGGCGCGGTACGCCGGTAAACCCTGAGACTGGAATGACATGGTCCGGTTTCCGCCCAAGCGATGATGCCTGCCAATACGGGTATCTGATCCCTTCCAATATGATGGCGGTAGTCGCCTTGTCGTACGCAGCAGAACTTGCCGACGCGGGATGGAACGACATGGCGCTTGCTTCCCGATGCCATGCGCTTGCCGCGCAGATCGACGCCGGCATTCAAAAATTTGGCATTGTTGACCATCCAAAATACGGAAAAATTTACGCATACGAAACCGATGGCTTTGGAAACTACAATTTAATGGATGATGCCAATTCCCCGTCTCTGTTATCTCTTCCATATCTGGGGTACTGCGAAGCCGACGATCCAATCTATCAAAACACCCGCCGTTTTATTCTTTCAAAAGATAATCCCTATTTCTACGAAGGCACCGCCGCCAAAGGTATCGGCAGCCCCCACACCCCCCAAAACTATATCTGGCATATTTCGCTTTCCATGCAGGCGCTTACTTCAACCAACGAAGAAGAAATACAATATTGCATGGATACTATTGCTGCTACACACGCAGGGACCTGTTATATGCACGAAGGGTTCGATGTAAACGATCCGTCTAAATTTACGCGCGAATGGTTTGCATGGGCCAATACTTTATTTGCACAGACGGTTGAAACTCTGGTAAACCGCTGAACCAAACCATATTGCATCATAAATTGCATCATAAAAAGGGGAGAGATTTTTATGTATCAAATCAAAACAATCCGCAGCGCAGAAGAACTCAGCTCCGGCAACGTAGCCGATATTTCCGTATACAATTGGGGCGGAGAGTATCGTCCGGAGTCTAAAGCAACCCTCTGCTTTATCCCAAACGAAGGCTTCCTTTTAAAAATATGGAGTATGGAAGAAAACCCCCGCGCTACCTTCACCGGAAAGAATGAAGGCGTTTGCCGTGACAGCTGCCTTGAATTTTTCGCTAATTTCAAACCGGAACTTGCCAATAGCGGTTATCTCAATTTTGAATGCAACGCAAACGGTGCGCTGCTGTGTTGCTATGGGGAAAACCGGTATGACCGCAAAACTGTTCTGGAAATGGGCTTTACCCACCCAACCGCCGTGCCATTTCGGACAGATAGGGTATGGGGATATACCTTATTGATCCCGCTTACTCTGCTTCAGGCAGTATACGGAGATGCATCCTTTTCTACAGGCAGTATAATCAAAGGTAATTTTTATAAATGTGGTGATGATACTGCCGTTCCACACTATGGAAGCTACACAGAAATCCAGTGCGATCATCCGGATTTCCACCGCCCGGAGTATTTTGCAGACATGCAGATTGTTTAGACACATAACTCCGTAAAATGTATTGACATATCAGGCTGGAAATATATAATAGGCTTATGATGCGTTTCAACATAATATCGCGCAAGCAATATATAAGGTGTTGCCTTCGCAGTATCCATGTGATCTTAATTAAAACTTTTAAATGGGTGAGTTTATGGGAAAGCTATTCTATTATACGCCGGCCTCCGAATGGATCGACGGCCTTCCGATCGGGAACGGGCGCTTAGCCGGCATGATTTGGGGAGAAGCGCAGGACTATATGACCTTAAACCATGAGTGGCTGTGGACCGGACGGAACAGGAAGCGGAAAACGCAGCCTGTTTCCAGCGCTTTGCCGCTCATTCGCCATACAATCCAAAAAGGGGATCCTTTCACTGCCACAGCATTGGCTAATGCTGTTTTAGGCGGAAAAGGGGGCATTTCCGGTCTTCCCGGAGGAGTAGATGATTATCAGCCGGCGGGCGAACTTTGCATCAAAGTATTAGGGCATCCGAGATTTGTCAGCCGGGAACTGGATCTTTCCACCGGCGTGGTAAAAACCCAGCGGACACTTGGCTGCGCACAGATAACCAGTGCATTTTTTGCAGATTGTATAAGCCAGTGTCTGTTTTCTAAAGTTTCCAGCGAGGCGCCTTTTTCCTTGGAAATCTCCCTAAACAGGGAGGCGGAAGAGGGGACGACGGTTTCCACCGTTTATCAAGACGGCTTGCTTCGCTTGGACGGCGCTGTTTCCGGCGGTATCCAGTTTGCCGTACAAATCAAGCTGTTTACTGACGGTCAAGCCGTACCGCAAAAAGACAACCTGATTATTAACGGTGCAACCTCGGTCTGTTTTGTTGTGAACGCCGCAACGTCGCATGAGAATTTAGAGCTGGAATTATCCAATTACGATCCTGACCCTGCACAATATGAAGAGCGAGAAAAAATCCATTGCCATGCTTTTGAAAATTTGATGGGACGGGTGGATTTTGCATTAAACGAAGATGCAGAGCTGGCCGGACTGCCTACGAATGAACGGATTTCACGGATAAAATCCGGAAAGACGGATAATGGGATAGCTAAGCTCTACTTTGACTATGGCCGCTACCTGCTCCTCTCATCTACTATCTGCGGGCAGCTGCCGGCCAATCTACAGGGAAAGTGGAACAGCAGCCTTACCCCTGCTTGGAACTGCGACTATCATTTTGATATTAACATTGAAATGAACTATTGGATGGCAGAGCCGGCCGGCATGACGGAATGTGTCCAACCACTTGTCCGGTTTGTCAAAAGCTTTCTGCAATCCGGAAAAGAAGCTGCGAAAAACCTTTATGGGTGCCGTGGAATCTGGCTGCCGATCCAAACAGACGCTTGGGGCATTTCAACCCCGGAATCCTATGGCTGGGATGTATGGATCGGCGCCGCAGCATGGATTGCCCGCCATCTTTGGGATCATTACCGCTATTCAGGGGATATCCGTTACTTAAAAGAAGAAGCATACGGCTTTTTTACCGCCGTTGCAGAATTCTATGAGGATTATTTGCAGCAAGATCAAAATGGTGTTTTCCAAATCATCCCCAGCCAATCCCCGGAAAATCACATTGATGCGATCGGCTGCTTTCCCGTGCTAATCGATCAATCTTCCGCTATGGATGTACAATTGTGTTATGATGCACTTTCCTACGCCATCCGTTCTGCTGAAATCTTAAACGTGGACCAGGATAAGGCGGAAAAATGGAAAGCCATACAAAAAGGCCTTCCGCCCTTCCAAATCGGTACAGACGGCCGGCTTATGGAATGGTATCGGGAATATCCCGAAAAAGAGCCAGGCCATCGGCATCTTTCCCATTTATACGGCCTATATCCTTCTGATCTTTTTACGCCTCGGACCAGACCAGAGCAATACAAAGCGGCAATCCGCTCGTTAAAGCACCGTCTGTCCTATGGCGGCGGCCATACCGGATGGAGCAGGGCGTGGGTTGCCTGCCTGTTCGCCAGATTGGGAGACCCGGACAACTTTTACGAGCATTTTACCGCACTCATCAAGGATTTTGCCACCGTCAGCTTGCTGAATCTTCATCCGCCTTATATTTTTCAAATTGATGGGAATTTAGGCGGTGTATCGGCCGTAATAGAATCTATTGTGAGCTATTATGATCAAACGGCCCATCTGCTGCAAGCGCTTCCGAAGGAATGGAATAGCGGGCATTTAAACGGCATACATATCCCCGGTGGACATATTGTATCTATTTCTTGGTCTAACAGAATGCTTTCCCATCTTTCCGTTACCTTAGGATTTGAGCGCTCTGTACAGTTTGAATACCAAGGAAGGATATTTTCAGCGCAGGGAGAAAGCGGGCAAACGATTGTCCTAAAACAATAGGCCCTTCGATTTTAAGTTTAAACAGCGAGAGCATACCGCTTTCCCTTTCCCGATCAATGACAAAGGATGGAGATTTCCCATGGACATGAAAAGTACAAAGCATCAAGAGACAATTTCTAAAATGACTCTTGAACAGAAATTCCGATTTTTAACAGGCGTCGATTCCAATGCGACCTACGGCGTTCCCGAACTCGGGATCGCCCCAATGTACTGCCACGACAGTCCTTTTGGCCCACGCGTTCCGCTTTCCCGCAATGAATATGCCACCCAAGCAGCTTCCGCTTTTCCAAACAGCTCTGGAAATAAAGAAGCAGTTGCAACTGCATTCCCTACAGGATGCGCGCTTGGGGCAACATGGAACCGCTCTCTTTTAAAAGAAGTCGGGCAGGCAATTGGACAGGAACACAAGGCCTATGGGGTGACAGCCCTACTGGGGCCTGCCGTGAATATTAAGCGGCATCCATTATGCGGGCGCAACTTTGAATATTTTGCAGAAGACCCATTTTTGTCAGGAGAATTGGGGGCGGCTTATGTAATAGGCGCACAAAAAAATCATATCGCCGCTTGCCCGAAACACTATATTGCAAACAACCAAGAGCGCGGCCGCTTTTCGGTATCCAGCGAAATGGACGAACGGACCATGCGCGAAATTTATCTTGCCCCATTTGAAAGGATTGTAAAAAAGGCCGCGCCATGGTCTATTATGTGTGCTTACAATCGCATCAATGGCGTTTACGCTTCAGAGAGCAGTTTTCTTTTAGACGACGTACTGCGGAAAGAGTGGGGATTTGACGGGGTTATCATCTCTGACTGGGGTGCTGTAAAAAACAGGGCGTATTCTTTAAAAGCTTCGATTGAATTGTGTATGCCATATCAGAAGGAAGCCTTTTTCCAACTGCAACAGGCCTATGCCGCAGGGGAAATTACGGATGAGGAGATCGACGGGGCGGTTGACCGCCTGCTGACCCTGCAGGATCGTACCAACGAAAGCCCTGTTGAACCGGCTATCGATTTTAAAAAGCACCACATGCTGGCCGTACAGGCGGCGCGTGAATCCATCACGTTGCTGAAAAACGACGGCACGCTGCCTTTACAGGCAGAGGCCGTTAAACGAATTCTAATCATTGGGGAACGTGCCGACCAGCCGTTCATCGGCGGAGACGGAAGCTCGCGTGTACAAAACCCCGCCATACTGACAACCCCGCTACAGGAAATCCGCCATATTCTTGGTCAAGATGCAGATATTGATTTTTGGGGAGAATCAGAGATTAACACCTTTGATCATGAAGTCGGTGTCTTAGAAGGTAAAATAGCAGAAGCTGCAAAAGCCGCAGACGCCGTAATTATTTTTGCCAATCAGGATTATTCCTGTACCAGCGAAACAATGGATCGAAACGATATCGAAATTCCCCCTTATCAGGAACATATGATCCGGGCCGCGCATCGGGTCAATGCGCATGTCATTGTAGTGCTGAATACAGGCAGCGCCATATCAACCTATAAATGGAGTCCATGCGCACACGCAATCTTAGTGAGCTGGCTCGGCGGGCAGGGAATGGGGCGCGCTGTCGCCGAAACGCTGTTTGGTCTGAATAACCCTTCCGGAAAGCTTGCCGAAACTTTTCCTAAGCGTTTAGACGATGTTTTAAGCTTACGGGATTACCCCGGCGATGGTTATAAGACAGAATATCGCGAAAAGCTGATGGTTGGATACCGCCATTTCGATACCAACAACATAGAACCCGAATATCCGTTCGGCTTTGGCTTGTCTTATACCAGTTTTTCTTATTCTGATTTGGAGATCAATGGCCGAACCGTATCGTTCCTTTTAAAAAATACAGGCTGTTGTGCCGGCGCCGAAATAGCACAGGTATATGTAAGCGCACCGCGCTGCAGCTGGCTCAGCCATCCTCAAAAAGAATTGAAGGGGTTTGAGAAAGTTTATCTCCGCCCTCAGGAGGAAAAACGAGTTGTTATAGCGCTGGAGAAACGGGACTTCCAATATTGGAATCCCATGCTGCACGATTGGGTCTCAGAACCTGGCGAATATCATATTTTTGTCGGAAGTTCAAGCCGCACGCTTTTGCTCTCTGCGCCTGTTTATATTAAAGATGAGCATAAGATTACGTTCGCCGCTTCCGCAGAATGACAAACATATCCTCATGCACCGTAGTAAGTGCAGGTATCCTTGCTATCATATTATATCATACTGAAATCCTGTTTATATTTATGAAGAAAACCTAAAGAATCATTCCGAACTTTGTAAAGAAGGAAAATTCCGGTTGACATTGTCTATGCTTCATCTTACAATAATGATATATCCTTTTCATGAGGGAGTAATTTGCACAGTGATGTGTGGCAAATCAACATACATGGCGCTTTGCGTCTGGTTTGTCTGAAAGAATGAGACTCATGCAGAGCATCAAAGGCTTTGTATGAGTCTTTTTTATTGACTCTGCGATGTATTCTGTTTTACCTACTGTGCAAAATGGGTACTGTAAAGCTTAAGGAAAAGAGGTTCTACACCATGCGCGATTATCTAAAAGACGCTGGTGCTGTGCTGTCTGAACAGCACAGTAACTTGGACGGTCTCTCTCAGCAAGAAGCTGAAAATCGTCTCTTAACTACAGGAAAGAACAAACTGGCCGAAGGGAAAAAGACGCCGCTTCTCGTCCGCTTTTTAAAGGAACTGGCTGACCCTATGACCATCATCCTGCTTGTTGCAGCGGCGGTTTCGGGCATCACGGCAGCCTATGCGCACGAATCCTTCACAGACGTCTTTATTATCCTGATCGTTGTCATCATTAACGCCGTTCTGGGCGTATATCAGGAAAGCAAAGCAGAAAAGGCGATTGCCGCTTTGCAGGAAATGGCTGCCGCCACCTCAAAAGTTGTGCGCGACGGCACGATTCATGTAATCAAAAGCGAAGAGTTGGTTCCCGGTGATATCGTCGTCTTAGAAGCCGGAGACGCTGTGCCTGCGGATGGGCGCATCCTTGAATGCGCCAGTATGAAGGTGGAAGAAGCGGCGCTGACCGGTGAAAGTGTGCCGGTTACCAAAAAATCGGATGCACTCTCCCTTTTAGAAAACGAAAAAGATATTGCGCTCGGGGACCGCAAAAATATGGTCTACATGGGAAGTACCGTTGTATACGGGCGAGGACGGGCAATTATTACGGGCACCGGCATGAATACTGAAATGGGCAAAATTGCAGACGCCCTTTCTCAGGCAAAAGAAGGGCTAACGCCGTTGCAGCTGAAGTTAAACCAATTGAGTAAGGTTTTGAGTTTTCTGGTTATCGGCATTTGCATTTTTATGTTTGCCTTTAACATGATCCGTGCCTATCCGAACATTTCCGGCGAAAGCTTCCTTGATACCTTTATGATTGCTGTCAGCCTTGCCGTTGCAGCAATTCCGGAAGGCCTTGCAACGGTTGTAACAATTGTCCTTTCTATCGGCGTCACCAATATGTCAAAACGCAATGCCGTTATCCGCAAGCTGACGGCTGTCGAAACCCTCGGCTGTGCACAGGTCATTTGTTCTGATAAAACCGGTACGCTTACACAAAACAAAATGACAGTTGTCGAACACTACGGAGCCGACGAACCGCTTTTGGCGCGTGCTATGGCGCTTTGCAGCGATGCAGAACTGGACGAAAAAGGGGAGGCAACCGGCGAACCAACCGAATGCGCGCTGGTCAACTACGCGAACAGCCTTTCCCTCCCAAAACCTTTGCTCTCTGGTGAAATGCCGCGCGTAGGCGAAGCGCCCTTTGATTCTATGCGCAAAATGATGTCTACTGTCCACAAAGACGGTACATGCTTCATACAGTATACTAAGGGCGCGCCGGATGAGATCCTCTCCCGCTGTACGGAAATATGGGAGAACGGCAGCCCGCGTCCAATTACACAGAAAGACCGGGAAGATATTCTGGCGGCAAACAAAAAAATGGCAGATGAGGCGCTGCGTGTACTTGCAGCAGCTTATCGCAAACATTCTTCTATGCCTGCTGACACTTCTCCCGAGGCGCTTGAACAGAATCTTGTCTTCATCGGTTTAACCGGCATGATCGATCCTATCCGGCCGGAAGTAAAAGCAGCTATAGAAGAATGTCGTGCGGCGGGGATCCGCCCGATTATGATTACGGGAGATCATCGTGACACTGCTGTCGCAATTGCAAAACAGTTGGGAATCTTATCGGGAGATCAGCTTGCGATCACCGGTGCACAGCTGAACGAGCTCAGCGATGAGGAATTTGAAAAAACAATAGGGAATTACTCTGTATACGCGCGCGTCCAGCCGGAGCACAAAGTCAGGATTGTAAACGCATGGCGTAAAAATGGCAAAATCACAGCTATGACGGGTGACGGCGTAAATGATGCGCCATCTATTAAAAATGCAGATATTGGCGTTGGTATGGGAATTACCGGTACGGATGTAACCAAAAATGTCGCTGACATGGTTCTGGCCGACGACAATTTTGCCACCATTGTTTCGGCCGTGGAAGAAGGACGCCGTATCTATGATAATATCCGAAAATCAATCCAATTCCTGTTATCCTCCAATTTGAGCGAAGTCCTGGCTATTTTCTGTTCATCTCTTTTGGGCTTTACCATTCTTAAACCCGTGCATCTTCTGTGGATCAATCTTATCACCGATACCTTTCCCGCATTGGCCCTTGGAATGGAGCGCGGGGAAAAAGATATTATGCAGCGCAAGCCGCGTGACGCCAAAGAGGGAATCTTTGCGCATGGCCTTGGCATAAACGTCATCTACCAAGGTGCGTTGGTGGCGCTTTTGACGATTACCGCATATTTTGTAGGCCACTATATGGAATCGGGCGTCTGGGAAATCGCCAACAGCAACGACGGTATGACGATGGCTTTTCTGACCATGTCGATGGCGGAAATATTCCATGCGTTTAACCTTCGTTCCCAAACCAAATCGATTTTTACCATCCTCCACCAAAATAAATTCCTCTGGGGCGCAATGGGGCTTTCGCTTATCCTGACAACGGCTGTCATATATATTCCTGGTTTATCTGACGCCTTCCAGTTTACTCATATTTCCCTCCCAGAATATTTTACCGCTTTAGGGCTTGCAATTCTTGTCATCCCAGTTGTCGAAGCAGTAAAATTCTTTCAGCGGCTGTATGAAAAGAAAAAAGCTGCATAACCCCTTACACCAAAACACCGGCTGCTCAAAGGCAGCCGGTGTTTTTTTTCTTGCTATATAACCCGCTTTTGGACAGCAGGCTTCCCGTTTTACTGAAACTCTGCGGCATTAAGATAAAAAGCAACGTGTTCTCTTAAAAAGCAGGCTGATCTGTTTTTCCCTCCGCTAATTTTAAAACGGCGAGGACTTCCTTTTCCGGAACAAAGTCAGGAGCCTTTCCATTCAATGCACATTCCTTAAAATAGGAAAGCTCCTCATAATAGCCGTCATCTGAAGTCAGATTGATGCCCTTCACTTCGCTTTTGTGTACAGCAGATAAGTCAACAGAAACCGGGACCGATTCATGCCCGCGTGGATATATGGTCATCTGCTTCCCGTCATATAGAATAACAGCCTTCTCACAGACTACCCGAAAATCGGCGCAAAACGGCATGGCACAGTTATACCATCCCGCTTCAGCTGTAATTTGGGCTGCACCATACTGCATCGTAACAGTATAAGCATCGGTATATCCCTCTTCAGAACAGGTTGCGCGGTGCTTGGTGATGTTATCGGGCATACCAAATACACTGACAATATAATCTATGTCATGGATACTCAAGTCAAACGGAACGCCGCCGCTTTTTTGTTCGTCCAACATCCAGTTTTCCCACGACCAAACGGGGGTACCTGACAACCGGCGGAATGCTGCGCGCATTACATTGCCATAGCGCTTGTCTCGGATCATCTCCCGCAAGGCCGCGTATGGCTGCATAAAACGCACTACCTGCGCCGTCATAAAGCAAACGCCGTTTTCTCTTGCCGTATCAAAAATCGCTTTTCCATCTTCATAGGAGAGCGCAAGCGGTTTCTCGCAAATGGTGTGCAGACCATGGGACAACGCCTTACAGGAAAGCGCGCGATGGAGATAGGACGGCACCGCAATATCGACAAGATCAATATCCGGTAAAGCTGCAAGCGCATCATCCATATCCGTAAAAACCGCCTCTCCATCCAGTGCTTTTTCCTGAGCGCGTCCCGGATATACGTCGCAAATCCCGGCGACCTGAACGTCGGGCATTTTGCGCCAGCATTCCAGATGATGGCTTCCCATCCCGCCAACACCTACCATTAATACTTTTGCCATTATGATTCCTCCGCCTCTTTTACATACTGCATCAAAAGATCACGAGCTTCTATGATATCAAGATCCTGCTGCTCTCCTTCGATTTCCCGTTCAATGGTCAGCGTCCCCTTATATCCAAGATGATATAATTTACGTATTACCTCTCGCAGGTTGGCTTTGCCTTCGCCGATTTTTACCTCTTTTCCAAGATCCCGGCCGTTGGTTGGATAAAGCCCGTCTTTGCAGTGCACGCCGCGTACATATTTTCCGAATACATCCAACGCATCTACAGGGTTGGCCTTGCCATAGAGGATCACGTTTGCTGTGTCAAGGTTGACACCCACATTATCAAACCCGATGTCCTCAATCGTCCGCAATAATGTCACCGGCGTCTCCTGTCCTGTCTCAAAGAGAAAATCTTGACCGTCCGCTTTTAATGTTTCTGCAATTTTCCTAAGGCAAACCAAAAGCGCCGGATAGTGCGGGTCATATGGATTTTCCGGAAGAAACCCTACATGTGTAACGATCGTTCGGACACCAAGCGACTTGGCAAATTGAGCACCGCTCAAAATCTCATTCATTCTTTGGTGCCGATACGCCGTAGGAACAAGCCCTAAAGTCTCTTGCCCTTCATAAAAGTTCCAAACAACAGGCCCTGTCCAGCCGCACCAAAACGCAGTAATGGTAATATCATACTTTTCAGCCGCCATTAAAATATGTTCCCGTTCCTCCGAGGTCCACAACGACGGATTCCAACTGATAAACTGGCAACAGGAAAAACCATTCTGTTTCATTTTAAAAAAAGCTTCTTCTGTTTTAAGCGCCTGATGTCCAACGCATACTCCAACGTCCATGATATCCCTCCAATGATTTGTCATAATACGTTTCTTGTGTTTTTACTATACCACAACCAAACAGAAAAGCAAGCTTTTTGTTCTTGCTGCACAGGGCTTTTGATTTACATTTTTTATTCGAGAAAAAACACCGAAAGACGGGCGATATTAATCGTCCGCCTTTCGGTGTAAAATCAATTGGGTATGAAGCTGTTTCTAGAACGCAAAATTAAAATTATGGCCACATGCCATTCTATCTAACGACTTGCAGGTTGTGAAAAAATATACCTACATTTTAATACCAATACCTATTCTATGCAAGCCATTCGCGGTATCTTTTATGCGTTAAAATAAAAACACTTTGTTTATGTGTTGATTATATCACGCCAATGTGAAAATGTCAAGAACAATATTAATATTTGTTCTTCTATTTATGTAGGTTTGTCAATGATGTGTTACAGATTAAGGGAAGCGAATA
>ERZ1090880.88-NODE-88-length-56127-cov-38.746273_pt1 | contig 56127 bp, 61 predicted proteins | sample MGYA00478471_ERZ1090880 | MGnify/ENA primary metagenome ERZ1090880 (study PRJEB33644, sample SAMEA5815734) | chicken gut metagenome | biome: Chicken; feature: Gastrointestinal Tract; material: Caecum | place: Ireland | collected 2019-01-01 | study: A study of the... | reverse complement strand
ATAACCCTTGACGATCTCAACATCCAAAACGCCCATTTTGTATACCTCTCTTATATAATAACATAGATGCGGTTGATGGTGCAAGTGGCCCTCTCCGGCCTGGCCCTCTCAGTCTCGCTTCGCTCGCCAGCTCTCCCGCACGCGGGAGAGCCAAATCGTAACCTGTAGGCTACTGCCTCCCACGTTTACGGGGGAGGTGGCCCGCAGGGCCGGAGAGGGCGCCCGTCAGGGCGGCGAGACTGAGAGGGCCAGAGAGCTTTTCACCTCGTAATAACATCCACCGGCACGTTCATGATCTTGGCCACCTTGAGGATGGTGTCGATGTGCCGGCCGGAGGCGGCGGCCATGTGGTGGGTGGGGCCGGCCTCGCTCCACCGGTTGACGAACTCCCGCGCGCCGCAGGCAAAGCGGGTGCGCATATTGGTGTCGCCGAAGGTGAAGATGGGGCCGTCCTCGTTGATCCCTTCGGCCACAACGAACTTGAAGTGGCCGTCCATATCCTGGGTGATGCCCAGGTAGGTGACGGGGCCCAGGTGGGGGTAGAACTGGGTCAGGTAGCCGCCGCCGGTCTTGCCGTGGAACACCGGCACGATCTTCATGGTGGGCTTTTTGGCCGAGATGGCCGCGTCGCCCGAGCCGGAATGTCCAATGATGCAGATGTCCTTGTCAAAGTCGATGGAGTACATCTCGCTCAGCTGGCCGGTGCCCGCAATGGTCTTGAGGATGGACATGGCCATGGCCACCTTGATGTCGCCCTCGACGGCGCAGGCCACCCCCTGCTTGATGAGCATCGAGAACGCGGGGATGAGCATACTGTCCAGCACGCCCGCCTTGCCCTTGGCAAAGCCGTCGTAATGGCTGGCCACAAGGCCCAGCTTTTCCTCTTTGACCCACGCCTCAAAGGCCACCACATAGCGGGCCATTTCCCACACGGTGTCCACCGTGCCGCCGCCCTCGATCTCGAAGGTGTCCAGGATCTCCCCGGCCTTGGCGCGGATGGCGGCCTCGTCGGTCACATCGTCGGCAATGGCCCACATCTTTTCCCAGTCGAACTGCTTGGTGTACAGGAACATCCGGTTGTAGAGGTTGGTCTCGTCGATGTACAAATCCATCATGCCGGGGTAGGGCCGGCCGATCTGGGCCAGGTTCAGGTCCCGGAAGCGGCGGCGCACCTGGGCCGCGCGGCACCAGTCGTCGATCTCAGCCTGGACGGCGGGGTCGCCCCCTTCCACCACCCCGGTGATGACAGCGTGGCGCTTGCCCGCCCGCTCCAGGTCGGCCACCATCTCGCCCACCGCGCCGCAGGCGTACAGCTCGCCCAGCCAGGTGGGGGTGTCGGTGTGGGCGTAGTCGGGGGCCCGCTTTTTCTGCACGTTCACCAGCACCACCGGCACGTTCAGGTCCCGCACGGCGGGCAGGACGTTGTACGAGGTGGCGTAGGTCAAAAGCTGCACGATGACGAGGTCCACGTCCGCGGCGCGGAACTTGTCGCCCGCGGCGCTGGCCAGCTCCTTGGTGGTGATGATGCCCCCGTCGATCACTTCCACGGTGGCGGGCAAAGTCTGCCGGAACGCGGCGTACTGTGCCTCGAACTCGGGCACCAGGCTGGGGAACTGGGGCAGGTACGCCCCCAGGGCGACGGCAAAGACGCCCACGCGTGCTTTGGTGTCGATCAGCATCGTTTTATACCTCCTGCTGCATCTGTAGTTTCAGGTTGCCGATGGCGGTTGCCTCGATGGGCAGCGCGGCCACCCGCTTGCCGGTGGCTTTGGCGGTCAGGTCGTTGAGCAGCTCGTTTTTGGCCCCGCCCCCCGCGATGTAGAGCTTGTCCCACCGGCGGCCGGTCAGTTCTTCCAGCTGGCGCACCGCCTGGCCGTAGCCCGCGGCCAGCGAGCGGTAAACGCTCAGGATCAGGTCGGCGTCGCCGGCGGGGGGTGTGCCCTGTTCCGCCAGCGCCGCGGCGATCTCGGCCTTCATGTCGGCCGGGGCCGAAAAGCGCGCCTCGTTCACGTCAAACGTGCCCTCGTAGCGGCTGGTGCGGGCCAGGTCCACCATCTCCCCAAAGGAGATGCCCAGCTGCTTTTGCAGGCACTGGACGATCCACAGCCCCATGATGTTTTTCAGGTAGCGGATGTACCCCACGCCGCCCTCGTTGGTAAAGTTTGCCTTGCAGCTCGCATCGCTGGTGATGGGCGCGGGCAGCTTTGCCCCCAGCAGGCTCCATGTGCCGGAGGAGAGGAACAGCCCCTCCCCCTGCTCCATCGGGATGCCCTCCACCGCGCTGGCGGTGTCGTGGGTGGCGCACAGCACCACGGCGGTCTGCCCGCCCACTTCGGCGGCCACCGCGCCGGTCAGGGGGCCCAGCACCGCGCCGGGCGCCGTCAGGCTGGGGAACAGCCGCTGCGGCAGCCCCAGCGCCGAGAGGATGGCTGTGTCGTACTGTTTGGTTCCGGCGTTCACCAGGCCGGTGGAGGTGGCGTTGGTGTACTCCCGCGCCCTGACGCCGCACAGCTTCCACAAAAGATACTCCGGCAGCATCAAAAAGTCGTCGGCCTGGTCCAGCCGCCCGGCCAGCTTGTCGGCGTACAGCTGGTACACCGTGTTGAAGGGCTGGAACTGGATGCCCGTCCGCCGGTAAAGCTCCGCGAAAGGCACGGCGGCGTGCACCGCCTCCACCGCCGCTGCGGTGCGTCCGTCCCGGTAGGCGTAGCAGGGATAGATGGGCGCGCCATCCCGGTCCAGCAGGACGTAATCCACCGCCCAGGTGTCGATGGAAAGGCTGCGGATGGACGGGTACCGCCGGAACGCCTCCCGGATGCCCGCCTTGACATGGGCCAGGATGCCGTCGATGTCCCACACCAGGTGGCCGTCCTGCCGCTGCGGCCCGTTGGGGAACCGGTACACCTCCCGTGTGCACAGCCGGCCGCCCTCGGTCCAGCCCACGATATGCCGTCCGCTGGACGCGCCGATGTCGATGGCCAGGGTAACTTTCTCCATAAAGTATGAACCGCCTCCTTGGTTCTTTGGTTTTTCTGCCACAAGTATACCCCTGCCCGCCCCGCCGCCGTAAGGACGCCAGCGGGACAAAACACGGACCTTTCTTGCAATTTGCGCCCCGGTGTGGTATGCTGGCCGCAAAGAAGATAGCCCTCTCAGTCTCGCTTCGCTCGACAGCTCTCCCGCACGCGGGAGAGCCAAAACGAAACCTATAGGTTACAGCCTCCCACGTTTACGGGACTGCGAAGCTGAGGCGCGTCCAGCGGACGAAACAGCCGAAGCGGAGCAGGGGCAGCGGTCTGCTTTTTGCAAGCCCGCAGCGACGGGCGCAGCAAAAACAGGGCACCGCAACCGTGGCCCGCAGGGCCGGAGAGGGCCGCCTCCCGCACGCGGGATAGGTGGCATGGAGCGCAGCGGCATGACGGAGAGGGCAGAAAGGATCACCATGAACGCAAAACTGTTGGAGCGCCTGCGCCAGGTCACGGAGGAGGAAAAAGCCCTCCTTGCCGGGGACGGCACCGTCGAGCGGGCGCGCTATACCTCCCGGCGGGAGTTCGTCGTGGACAGCGCAAAGCTGCTGGAAAAAGGCAAGCTGATCGAGGTGCGCCCCCACACCCGCTTTGTCCACTTTCCCCGCCACCGCCACAACTATGTAGAGCTGATCTATATGTGCAGCGGCTCCACCACCCACATCGTCAACGGGGCCGACACCGTCACCCTCGAGACCGGCGACCTTTTGTTTTTGAACCAGGCGGTCTACCACGAGATCCTGCCCGCCGCGCTCGACGATGTGGCGGTCAACTTCATCATCCTGCCCCAGTTTTTCGACCGCAGCTTTGCCATGCTGGAGCGGGAAAACGTCCTGCGGGACTTCCTGGTCTCCACCCTGGCGGGCAGCTCGGCCTTTGCGGGCTGGCTGCACATCCGCGCCCAGGATATCCTGCCGGTACACAACCTGCTCGAAAACATGATCTGGACGCTGCTGGAGGACAAATCCGGCGTCAACGACCTGAACGAGACCACCATGGGCCTTTTGCTGCTCAACCTGTCCCTGTTCGCCCCGGATATCAACCGCTCCGGCCCCGACCGCCACGACGAAAATACCGTCTTTGCGGTGCTCCAGTACATCGAGGCGCACTACAAAGACGGTACTCTTGCGGACGCGGCCGCCCGGCTGCATCAGCCTGCCTATGCGGTCAGCCGGCTGCTGACAAAGCACACCGGCCAGAACTTCCGCCAGCTGCTGCAGCAGCGCAAATTGCAGCAGGCGGCCTACCTGCTCACCCACACCCCCCTGCCGGTGGAAACGGTGCTGGAAAACATCGGCTACGAGAACAGCAGCTACTTTTACCGCCGCTTCCGCGAGCGGTACGGCTGCTCCCCTGCCGAATACCGGCGCCGGGAATCAGTCTAACCGGAACACCTGTTCCAGCTTGGGCTGGGCCCCGGTGACGGGGTCCATCTCCAATTCCAGGATGTCGGCCATATACTCGTTCCAGCGGGCCACCACCGGGCTTTCGGCCTGCACCTTTTCGGCCCAGGCCACCCCTTTTTCGCACTCGTAATAGCCGAACAGCTCGTCGTTCACATAAAAGATGCTGTAGTTGCAGATGCCCGCCTCTTTCAAAACGGCCACCATCTCGGGCCAGATCTCGTTGTGCCGGCGCTGGTACTCCGCCTTGCAGCCGGGCTTGACGCGGCCCTTCCATGCCATGTGTTCCATCTTGTCTGCCTCCTTTTGCGCAGGTGAAATGCTCTTGCACGTTCCAGCATACCACGCCCCGCCGGGGCTTGTCACCCCCACAGGGCAAACAAAGTGCAAATTTCGCAGTTTTTGCCACAAAAAGTGCAATTCCCCCTCCCGCCGGGCGCTTGTGTATGCTATACTGGGGGCAGACCGATCCCGCCCAAAAAGGAGGTACCACCATGCCTGAATCCATTCTCCTGCCTGCCCTGGACGCCGAAGGCAACCCCGGCCCCCGCCCGGACGGCGAACCGGACGATTGATTGACAAAACCTCCTGCCCTATGGTACCATGGCGGTATCTCATACGCAGGAGGTTTTTTGTATGCACACGCTGCCCTATCAGAACTACATCTTTGATCTATACGGCACGCTTGTCGATATCCATACCGACGAGGACCAGCCCGCCGCCTGGGCGGCGCTGGCCCGCTTTTACAGCTACTACGGGGCCCGCTACGCCCCGGACGAGCTGCGCGCGGCCTACCTGGCCGAGGTGGGCCGGCAGACGGCGGGCCGCGAGGGCCTGCGCCGCGACAGCCACGAGGCCCACCCCGAGATCGAGCTGGCGGGCGTGTTCCAGGCGCTGTTCCAGGCCAAAGGCGCCCCGGCGGACAAGACCCTGGCCGTCCATGCCGGGCAGTTTTTCCGCGCCATGACCACCGGCTACCTCCACCTGTACGACGGGGTGCCCCAAATGCTGGCCATGCTGCGGGCCAAAGGCGGCCGGCTCTATCTTTTGAGCAACGCGCAGGCCATCTTCACCGCCCACGAGATGCGGGCGCTGGGCCTTGCGGACGCCTTCGACGCGGTCTACCTCTCGTCGGACTGCGGCTGCAAAAAGCCGGACCGGCGCTTTTTCCGCCTGCTGCTGGACGAGCAGCGCCTGGACCCCGCCCGCAGCATCATGGTGGGCAACGACCCCGTCTGCGACGCCGCCGGAGCCAGGGAGGCCGGCCTGGACGTGCTCTACGTCCACTCGAACCTCTCCCCCGCCGGCCCGCTGCCCGAGGCCACCTTCGTCCTGCCCGAAATGGACATCCCCCGCATGGGGGCCATCCTGGCCGGGGAAGTTCAGCCATCCTGACCGGCTCCGCCCGCGCCCGGCAGGGCCGAGGGGTCCAGCACGCCGTCCAGACGGGCATAGTCCACCGACAGGATATAGCCGGTGTCCAGCCCTTCAAAGGCCCCCGCCGGGAAGTCTATTTCCAGGCGGTCCTCAAAAAAGAGGATATGCTGGGGGTCGATGGCCTCGGCCAGCCGCGCCTGGATGTCGGGGTCGTCCCCTGCGGCGGCGGCCAGGGCCAGCCGCGCTTCCGCCTCCGGCTTTGTGAACAGGCTCCACACTTCCAGCCGCTGGCCGGTGGCCCGGTCAAAGGCCGTGCCGTAGCGCAGCATTTCGCCGGCAGCCGGGTCTACGGCCTGCTCCACTGTCGTCACCAGATAGACCGCCTTTTCGCTGGCGGCGGTGGCGGCGGCAGTCTGGGCCACCAGCCCCGGCTCGAACGCCTCGCTCCCCACCGCCTGATAGCGGTCGTAGCAGGCCTGCAGCAGGGCGGTCAGGTCGTACCGCGCCCCCTCCCCCTGGTACCAGGCCGAGACGGCGGCCTGCACGTCCTCGCTCAGGGCAGCATAGGCCGCGCCGCCCTCCGGCCCGCCGGTGTCGTTTTCCTGCAGCAGCACCGTCCCGTCCGAAAGCTCGTACAGGACCCACGGCTCCCGCAGGCCGTTCTGGTAGCCCCGCCAGCGGTCCGCCGCTTCCCCGTCCGCAAAGACGGCCGCGTCCTCCGCTTCCAGCTCCCAGATCTCCTCCTGCACCGTCTCGTTTTGACAGCCAGTCAGCAGTAAAAGCCCGCACAGGGCCAGAGATAACACACGTTCTTTCATGGGCGCCGCTCCTTTTCGTCTGGAATATAACGGGCCCATTTTACCATATTTTTCCGCCGCAAACAAGGGAAACCCGGCGTCCTGCACAGAATCGTCACCGCCGGGCCCCATCCAAAGGAGGCTTTTTATGAGCGCATCCCGTTCTTCTTCCCGCCGCAGCCGCACCGTTCTCCTGGCGGTGCTGGCCCTGCTGGCGGCCGCCGCCCTGGCGCTGCTGGGGCTGTACGCCTTCATCCGGGCCAAAGCCGGCGCTTTGCAGGCCGGCGCGGCCTTTACCTTTGATTACACCGTCACCTCCACTTCCCCCGAGCCCTCGACGGCCTACGCCGTCCTGGACGCACTGGACGCCCTCACCGGCTCGGTGACGGGCCAGAGCAGCGGCGACAGCCTCTACCTGGCCTGGTACAACGTTGGCTCCGCCGCCTTCCAGTCTGACCAGGCCCCGGGGCCCGATCAGGCTTTCACCGACCTGTACGTCAAGGACGGCCTGGTCTACCTGAACGTCCGGCAGATCTACCGCACCCTTTTGTCCGGGCTGTCGGCCCAGTACCCGGTCATCACCTCCCTCATCCCCGACTGGGGCCTGGGGGACTATATCACCCAGACCCAGCTGGCCCGGCTGCTGGGCGCCGAACCCGCCGTCGCGGAGATGGAGCAGTATTCGGCGGCGGCCTTTGCCCCCGGCCAAATGCAGCGGGTCCGGCCCGAGGGCGCGCTGGATGGCTACCTCTACTTTGTCCCCCAGGATACCGGCAGCGCCGAAATCGTCATCGGCTTCCCGCCGCGCAGCCTCTTTGCCGAGTTTTTCACCTGCCACGTCCTGGTGGAGCTGCCCGGCCAGGGCCTCCACTTTGAGCTGACCGGCCGCGCCCTGCCCGGCGATTACGACATCGAAGCCCCTGCCTCGGTCATGCAGGACGGGGACATCGACGCCCTGGCCGCCATCTTTGACGCGGTGCGTTCCATTTTGGCTTTTGTCCGGCAGCTGTCCGGCGCGGCCCAGTGACCGGCAGGAGGTGCGCCATGAAAACGATCTATTATCACGGCACGGTCTACACCGGCGGGCCGGACCTGGCCCAGGCTTTCGTCGTGGAGGACGGGCGCTTTGTCTTTGCCGGGACGGACGCCCAGGCCCTGGCTTTGCGCCGGCCCGGCGACGCCCTCGCCGACCTGGGCGGGCAGTTCGTCTGCAGCGGCTTCAACGACAGCCATATGCACCTGGTGGAATACGGCTATCTGCTGGGGATGCCCCAGCTTGCAAAGCACACCGGCAGCCTGGCCGGTATGCTCGACTGTATGCGGGATTTCCTGGCCGCACACCCCCGCCGGGGAGACGCCTGGCTCATAGGCCGCGGCTGGAACGAGGACCTGTTTGCCGATGTCCACCGGATGCCCGACCGGCACGACCTGGACCGCGTCTCGCGCGAGATACCGGTCTGCGCGGTGCGGGCCTGCGGCCACTGCCTGGTGGTGAACAGCCGCGCCCTACAGCTGTTGGGGGTCACAGCCGGTACGCCCCAGCCCGCCGGGGGCCGGATCGGGATGCAGGACGGCCAGCCCGACGGCCGCTTTTTCGACAACGCCATGGACCCGGTCTACGCCGCCATCCCCGCCCCCGGCAAGGAGGCCCTGAAAGAGATGATCCTCGCCGCCTGCCGGGCCCTGAACGCCCAGGGCATCACCAGCAGCCAGACCGACGACTACAGCACCTTCCGGGCCGTGCCGCCCTCTGTGATGGACGAGGCCTACCGGGAACTGGCCGCCGAGGGCCGGCTCACCGTCCGGGTCAACGAGCAGACGAACTTTGCCTCTCTCGATGCGCTGCGCGCCTATGCGGAGGCGGGCGGCTGTACCGGCAAGGGGGACGAACTGTTCCGCACCGGGCCGGTCAAGATCATCGGGGACGGGGCGCTGGGGGCCCGCACCGCCCTGCTCAGCCGCCCCTACGCCGACGACCCCGGCGCCGCCGGCCTGCCCCTTTACAGCCGGGAGGAACTGACCGCCCTGATCGCCTATGCCCACGCCCACGGGCTGCAGACCGCCGTCCACGCCATCGGGGACCAGTGCCTGGACTGGGTGCTGGATGCACTGGAGCAGGCCCAGGCCGCCCATCCCCGCCCCGACTGCCGCCACGGCATCGTCCACTGCCAGATCACCCGGCCCGGCCAGCTGGACCGCATCGCCCGGCTGGGCCTCCACGTCTATGCCCAGAGCATCTTCCTCGACTACGACATCCAGATCGTCGAAGCCCGTGTGGGCCCCGCGCTGGCCGCCTCCAGCTACAGCTGGAAGACCCTGCTGGACCGGGGCGTCACCGTCAGCAACGGCTCGGACTGCCCGGTGGAGACCCCCAGCGTCCTGTCCGGCATCCAGTGCGCCGTCACCCGCCGCACCCTCGGCGGACGCGGCCCCTACCTGCCCGGCCAGGCGTTCACGGTGCGGCAGGCCCTGGACAGCTACACCATCGCCGGGGCCCGCGCCAGCTTTGAGGAACACTGCAAGGGCCGCATCGCCCCCGGCTTCCTGGCCGACTTCGTGGTCCTCGGGCAGGACCCCTTCGCCGTCCCGCCCGAGACGCTGCACAGCATACCGGTGCTGGCCGCTTATCTCGGCGGACGGCCGGTCTTTCAGGCCGGGGAGGCGCAGCCATGAGCGCGGACGTCTCCCTGCGTGGGGAGGTACTGCGCTTTGCCCTGCAGCGCTGGCACACCCAGCCGGAATACCTCTGGCGCACCGCGCCCCGGTATGCGGTCCTCCGCCACAGCGGCAGCCGCAAATGGTACGGGCTGATCATGGACGTGCCCCGGGAGCGTCTTGGCCTTGCAGGCGGCGGCGTGGTGGACATTCTGGACGTCAAATGCGACCCCATCCTGAGCGGCTCGCTGCGCAAAAGCCCCGGCTTTCTGCCCGCCTACCATATGCACCATGATGGCTGGCTGACCATCCTGCTGGACGGCACGGTCGAGCTGGAAATGGTCTGTTCTCTCCTCTGCGCCAGCTATGAGCTGACCGCCGGCCGCGCCAAAGCCCCCAAAGCGGCTGTTCCCTCCGGCCCCCGCAGCTGGATCGTCCCGGCCAACTACCACTATTTTGACCTGGAAGCCGCCTTTGCCGCCAGCGACCTGCTGAACTGGAAGCAGACCAGTTCGGTGGCCACGGGGGACATCGTCTACCTCTATGTGGGCGCGCCCGTTTCGGCGGTGCGGTACCGCTGCCGGGTGCTGGAGGCCGGCATCCCCTACGACTATGACGACGGCAAAGTCCGTATGCGCCGCGTCATGAAGCTCAAGCGCCTTTTCACCTATCCGCCCGGCGCTTTTCCCCTCTCCCGCCTGCGCAGCTACGGGGTGCAGGGGGTGCGCAGCGCCCGCGGGCTGCCCCCTGCCCTGGCCCGCGCCCTCGAGGCAGATGCCAAAACAAACGCATAACACAGCAAAACCGCCGGCAAGGCTCCCAGCCCCCGGCGGTTTTTGTATTTATAACTGTTCCAAAACGGCCCCGATGTCCCCTTTGATGCAGGCCGAGCGCGCCGCAAGCTCGGGCGGGCAATACGCCTCGTCCAGGTTGACGCAGGCGTAGAAGGCCCGGCGGTCCTTCCAGACCCGCTGCCAGAAATTGTACTTGATGATGCCGGGGGTGTTCATGCCCACCCCAAGCTCCCAGTAAAGGACCTTTTTGCCCCGGCACTGCCGGAGGAACGCCTCGTACCGGCGGGCGGCGGCATGCCACCCGGCATCCTCCACAAACGTGGCGTCGGCCCGCAGGTTCATGCTCATGGGCCGGCCGCACCGAGGGCACCGCGGTACCAGCGCGCCGGGGATGCGCCTGCGCGGGACCGTCCCTTCCGGCAGCGTCAGCGCGCCGTCCGCGCCGATGCGCCAGCCCTGGGCCTCCAGCATGGCCCGGACGGCGTCCCGGTTGTCGTATGTGTCCGGATGGCAGGGCCCCGAGCACTGGAACAGCCCGTAGTCCCCCTGGGTGTAGAACAGGCGCGCCTTGTCAAACCCCGCCTTCTGGAAGCAGTGGTCCACGTTGGTGGTCAGGACAAAGTAGTCCTTGTCCTTCACCAGGTCATACAGACGGCTGTAGACCGGCTTCGGCGCGTCCATATAGCGGTTGATCCAGATATACCGGCTCCAATAGGCCCAGTATTCTTCCAGGCTGCCGTAGGGATAAAAGCCCCCGGCGTACATATCCGCGAAGTGGTATTGCGCGGCAAAATCGCCGAAATACCGCCGGAACCGCTCGCCGCTGTACGCGAACCCCGCGGCGGCGGACAGCCCCGCCCCCGCCCCGATGAGGACGGCGTCCACTTCAGCCAGTTTTTGGCGCAGCGCGTCCAGCTCACCCGAGCAGGCGCTGGTAGATCTGCTTGTCGATGTCCTTGAAAACATTGAAGATCACCTTGATGGTATCCGGGCGGCGGGCCTGGTAGTCCTCCACCGTCCGGACGGCGATCCGGGCCGCCTCCTCGTGGGGGAAATGGAATTCCCCGGTGGAGATGCAGCAGAAAGCCAGGCTGCGGCACCCGTGAGCCGCTGCCAGCTCCAGACACGACCGGTAGCAGGAGGCCAGCAGGGCCCGGTCCCCGTCCGTCACCGCCCCGTGGACGATAGGCCCCACCGTGTGCAGTACATACCGGCAGGGCAGGTTATAGGCGTTTGTGATCTCTGCCCGGCCGGGAGGCTCCTCGCCGGGGCGCAGGGCCATCATCCGGGCGCACTCCCGCCGCAGCTGGAAGCCCGCCGCCGTGTGGATGGCGTTGTCGATGCAGCCGTGGCAGGGCACAAAGCAGCCCAGCATGGCGCTGTTGGCCGCGTTGACGATGGCGTCCACGGCCAGGGTGGTGATGTCCCCCTGCCACAGATACAGCCCCGGCCGCACCGGCTCGAGATCGGACAGGCGCGTCACCCCTTTGCGGCGCAGTTCCTCCTGCAGATAGGCGTCCTGCACCTGGTAAAACATCTGGTCCAGCGGTTCGGGAGGCCGGACGTTCACCAGCGCCCGCAGCAGCCGGCGCTTTTCCGCCGGTCCCGCCGGCAGGGCGACATCCCGGTATTCCTCCCGCTCAGCCAGCAGGTAATGGATCAGATATTCCAGCCGCTGGTCCTGCGTCATAAGCTCACGCTCCTTTTTTCCACCGCCCGCGCGGGGCTTTTTCCCATTTATTGTAACACAGCCGGCCCGCTCAGGCAAAGAAAAATCCTGCGGTCATCTCCAAATAATTGCCGCCGCTGTAATCCGGGTAGCGCGCCTGCACTGCCGCCTCAAAAGCCTCGCGGCTGGCACAGCCTGCGGCGATCTCTTTCAGCGTTTCCAGATAGTCGATCTTGGTCTGGGCGTCCTTGAGGTCCTCCGGGGTGTAATGAGACGTCAAGATCAGGCTGTACCCCTTGGCGATGTAGCCGCGCAGCTGTGCGATCATGGCGTCGGCATGGGCTGCGCCGCCCACAATGGAGTGGCAGTCATGGCCCAGCATATGCGTGTAGACCGCGTTGATCTCGGACAGTTCCATGTCGAACGCCTCAGCGGTCTGCCGGATGACAAACTCCATGCCGCCGATGGTGACAGGCCCCTCCCCGATCACCTGGGTCACCTTGTGGATCGAGCGGTCAAACGCGCTCCCAAAGGCCTGCGCAAACCCTTCCACCAGGGCTTTGCCGCCCCCGTTGGCCGAATATTCCACCGCATTTGCCGTGGCGTATTTCGGCACATCGGGCAGAAAACTGGCCCCCGCGCCATGGTAGGCCACCAGCATCCCGGCCACTTCCATGTCTTTGAGGTATTCGGTCAGCTCCTGAATATTATCGGCAAAGCAGGGCGACTCGATGACAACGGCTTTGCCCGCCTTTTCCAGGATGAATACCTCGTCCTGAATTGGGTCGTTGGTCTTGTAGGCGTGGAGTTTCACCTCGCCGAAATCGTAAAGGTTCACCTCGCCTTTGACCAGGCGAATGCTCGTATATGCGTTCTTGTTCATAGTTTGGCTCCTTTCGCTGCCACTGTGGATCGGGGGAACTCTGCCGTCCCCTGCTGACGGCTTTAGTATACGGCTGTTTGTTTCTTCTGTAAAGTAAGCACTTTTTTGTGCTGTAGGCACTTTTTAGATACTCTTGCGTTTTTACGCCGAAAAGAGTATACTGAAAGCCAGAATACTACAAAAGGAGCGCTGCATATGACAGAAGAAACCCGCGTCCTGCCGGCCTGCCCGGTGGAGACCACCCTCATGCTGATCGGGGACAAATGGAAAGTGCTGATCCTCCGGGACCTGATGCCCGGCACCAAGCGCTTTGGAGAGCTGCGCAAGTCCATCGGCCATGTCTCCCAGAAAGTGCTCACCGCCCAGCTGCGGGACATGGAGGCCAGCGGCCTGGTGAGCCGCAAGGTCTACGCCGAAGTGCCGCCCCGGGTGGAGTACAGCCTGACCGAGCTGGGGCGCAGCCTCAAGCCCATCCTGGACGCCATGTGGAACTGGGGCGAAAACTACAAGGCCCAGAACGCCCCGCCGGAGGCAGGCGTATGAAACTGGACTTCCGCCCGGCACAGCCCGAGGACATCGCCCCCCTGTTCGCTTTCAACCGGGAGCTGATCGACGCCTACGAGGATAAATCCCTGATCGACTACGGCCGGGTGCTGGCCTGGGTGCGCCGCAAACTGGAACAGCGCCTTGACGAATACACCTGCGTCTGGGCAGGCGGGCAAAAGGCGGGCTACTTCCATTTTTACCCCTTGGACGGGAAAGTCATGGAGCTGGACGATCTATACCTTTTCCCCGCTTTCCGGGGGCGCGGCATAGGGACAGAGATCATCCGGGCCTGCTGCCGTGCGGCGGCCGGGCGGCCGGTGGTCCTCTATGTGTTCGTCCGAAACACCCGGGCCGTCGCCCTCTACCGCCGCCTGTGCTTTTGCGTCGCCGCGCAGCCCAGCCCCACCCGCTACATCATGCGGCGGGAGGCGGATACGCCTTGACAGCCCGCAGCTGTTCTGTTATACTGGATACATACTAGCAGAATGTTTGAAGGGAGGCGCGGCCATGGCCCGCAACAAGTACCCCGAGGAGACGGTGGCGCGCATTCTGGACGCGGCCCAGCGCCTCTTTCTGGAAAAAGGCTACGACCAGACCACCATCCAGGACATCGTGGACCAGCTGGGCGGCCTGACCAAGGGCGCAGTCTACCACCACTTCAAGTCCAAGGAGGAAATTTTGGACGCGGTGGGCGACCGGATGTTTCTGCAAAACAACCCCTTTGAGGCAGTGCGCCGCCGCACCGACCTGAACGGCCTGCAAAAGCTGCGGGAGGCCATCCGCCTCAACCAGGCGGACAGCGCCGCCGCCAGCGTGACGGTGCAGTCCATCCCCATCAACCGCAACCCCCGCATCCTGGTGGAGATGATCGAGTCCAACCGCCGCATCCTGACCCCCTATTACCTTGAGCTGCTCGAGGAGGGCAACCGGGACGGCTCCCTCCACACCGATTACCCCCGCGAGCTGGCCGAGCTGATCCCCCTGCTGACCAGCCTGTGGCTGCTGCCGTCGGTGTTCCCTTCCACCAAGGTGCAGGCCCGGCGCAAGTTCGACTTCCTGGCCGATATGCTGGCCCGGATGGGGGTGCCCCTGGTGGACGATGAGACCCGCCGCCTCATCGACGAATTTTTTGCGCGCATCCCCGACGGCGTCTATCCAGACGCGCCCGCCGGCCTGTGAGGTGCGCCGTCGTTTTCCATGCCTCTGCGCGAGGCATTTTTTCAGGTACGATACATTCTTTCGGAATGTATAATGTCTTACGGCAGCTGCTGCCGCTTTTCTTTTGGCACGATACATACCTTCTGAATGTATTTATACACACCCACCCATGACGATTGGAGGTAAACGCCATGACCGAACACGAATTTGACCGCATGATCGACCAGGCCGCAGACCGCTTCGAGCGAGCCGTTGAACACGCCGCCGGGCAGTTCGAGCGCGCGATGGAGGCCAGAGCCAACCACCTGGACCGGAGCCTGACCGCCGCCTGGGACGGCAGCAACCTGTTCCGCTGGAGCGTCTGCGGCGCCGAACTGCTGGCCGGGGTGGGGCTGCTGGCCGCCGCCAAATACTTTGCGGACGCCGGGCAGCGCGCCGCCTGCTTCTGCTGTGCCGGGACGGGCGCGGCCGTTCTCGCCGCCGCCCTGCTGCGCATCGCTTTGCTTCGGGGGAACTGACCATGCAGGAAAAATTGATGAACCGCAACTTCACCCTTTTGATCCTGGGGCAGGTCAGTTCCCTGCTGGGCAACCTGACTCTCCGGTTCGCCCTCTCGATGTACGTTTTGGAACAGACCGGCTCCGCCTCCCTCTTTGCGGGGCTGCTGGCGGCGTCCATGGTGCCCACCATCCTGCTGTCCCCTTTCGGCGGCATCCTGGCCGACCGCGCCGACCGGCGTGCCGTCATGGTGGGGCTGGACGGCCTGTCGGGCCTCGCGGTCCTGCTGGCGGCGCTGGCTCTGCCGCACGGGCCGGACCTCGCGGTCATTGCCGCCCTGATGATCGTCCTGTCGGTGCTGGCCGCCTTCGAGACCCCCACCGTGCAGGCCTGCGTGCCCCAGATGCTCGCCGGCGAAAACGTCCTGCGGGGCAACGCCATGGTCAGCCAGGTGCAGGCGGCGGCCTCCCTGGTCACTCCCTTTCTGGGCAGCCTGTTTTACACGGCCTTTGGGCTGCGCCCGGTCTTTTACGCGGCGGTAGCCTGCTTTTTCCTCACCGCCCTGCTGGAGTGCTTTCTCCGCCTGCCCCCGCCTGCCCCCGCGCCCAAGACCAGCCTGGCCGCCCTTCTCCGGGAGGACTTTGCCGTCACCCTCCGCTTTCTCCGCCGGGAACAGCCCTCCATTCTGGGGCTGCTGGGCCTTTCAGCCCTTGCCAGTATGCTCATCGCCGGGGCGCTGGTGGTGGGCTTCCCCTATCTGGTGCGGACGGTGCTGGGGCTTTCGGCCCGCCACTACGGCGCGGCCGAGAGCGCCATGGGGGTGGCTTCCATTTTGGGCGGGGCGCTCGTCACCCTGCTGGCAGGGCGGCTGCGCCCCCGCCACCTCGCCCCCGTGTTCGTACTGGTGGGGCTCTGCCTGCTGCCCGCGGGCGCGGCCTTTTTGCTGCCGCTGGGAGCGCTGGCCCGCTATTGGGTCCTGCTGGTTTTGTTCTGCGGCTGCCAGCTGGGGTGCAGCGTCTTTTCCATCTACGTCGCCACCCTGATCCAAAGCCGCACCCCCGCCGCCCTGATGGGCAAGGTGATGTCCTGCGTTTTCACCCTGGCGATGTGCGCCCAGCCGCTGGGACAGGTGCTCTACGGCGCCCTCTTTGACCGGCTGGCGCCCCAGTGGGTCCTGCTGCCCAGCGGGCTGCTGCTGTGTGCGGTGGGGCTGTTCTCGGCGGGGTTCTTCCGCCGGATGGATGCCCCGCCCGCCTCTTGACGCCGCGCGGCGGCAGGATTATAATAGAGCCGGAAAAACTGAAGACCCCTGGGGAGCTTGTGTGGACAGGCTGAGAGGAAGGAATCACCTTCGACCCATAACCTGATGCGGATAATGCCGCCGTAGGAAGCTGTGGTAGTTGCACTTTTGACCGGGAGACGCCGTTTCAGGGCGTCTCCCGTTTTTTTGCGCCGGGCCCGCCGCCCTGCCGGGCCGATCTTTTCAACAAAGGAGTTGTCACCATGAAACACACCCGCATCCAAAAGCTGACCCTTGCCGGCCTGTTCTGCGCCATCGCTGTGGTGGGCAGTATGTTCTCCTTCCCCATGTTCGGCAGCAAGTGCGCCCCCATCCAGCACATGATCAACGTCCTGTGCGCGGTCCTGCTGGGGCCGTACTACGGCGTCGGGGTGGCCTTCGGGGCCAGCCTGATCCGCAACCTGACCGGGCTGGGCAGCCTGATGGCCTTTCCCGGCAGCATGGTGGGCGCGCTGCTGTGCGGCCTTGTCTACCACAAGACCCACAACCTGCTGCTGACCCTGCTGGGCGAAGTGTTCGGCACCGCGGTGCTGGGCGGCCTGTGCGCCTACCCCGTCTCCATCCTGCTGATGGGCAACAGCGCCGGCGAGATCGCCTTCTACGCCTACATCGTGCCCTTCCTGGTGTCCACGGCGGCCGGCTCGGTCATTTCGGGCGTGCTGGTCTGCGCGCTGCAGAACACCGGCGCGCTGGGCCGGATGCAGCACAAGCTCTCGCAGTGAGGGGCGCGGCCATGCTGGGCTCCCTGCTGCAGGCGGTGCGGCAGACGCACCCCCTGATCCACTGCATCACCAACTACGTCACCATCAACGACTGCGCCAACATCCTGCTGGCGGCGGGGGCCTCCCCCATCATGGCCGACGCCGTGGAGGAAGCCGCCGCGGTCACTGCCCGCAGCCAGGGGCTGACCCTCAACCTGGGCACCCTCCACGCCGAACGCATCCCGGCCATGCTGGCTTCGGGCCGGCAGGCCAACGCGAGCGGCATCCCGGCCGTGCTCGACCCGGTGGGCGCGGGGGTGTCCGCCTTCCGGGCCGGTGCCGCCCGGCAGCTGCTGGAAGCCGTGCAGTTTGCCGTCATCCGGGGCAACCTGTCCGAGATACGGGCCCTGGCCGACGGCGACGGCCACGCCCGTGGGGTGGACGCCGGGGACAGCCTGACCCCGCAGACCCTGGACGCCTGCCTGGAACTGGCCGGGCAGCTGGCCCGCCGCACCGGCGCTGTGGTGGCCGTCACCGGCGAGACCGACCTTGTCACCGACGGCGAGACGGCTTACTGCATCCGCAACGGGCATCCCATGATGCGCAGCGTCACCGGTACGGGGTGCCAGCTCTCCTGCCTGACGGCCGCCTTTGTGGCCGCCAGCCCCGGCCAGCCTTTGCAGGCCGCCGCGGCTGCCGTCTGTGCCATGGGGCTGTGCGGGGAGACCGCCTATGCGCGCCTCTCCCCCGCCGACGGCAACGCCGCCTACCGGGACAAGATCCTGGACGCAGTCTACCGGCTGACCCCCGCCCAGCTCGAGGAAGGAGCGCGCTATGAACTTCGATAAACACAGCCTGCGGCTTTACGCCGTCACCGACCGCGCCTGGGTGGGCCGGCAGACCCTGTGCCAGCAGGTGGAAGCCGCCCTGCAGGGGGGCGTCACCTGCGTCCAGCTGCGGGAAAAGCATCTGGACCGGGACGCCTTCCTGGCCGAAGCCAAACAGATCTGCGCCCTCTGCCGCCGGTACGGCGTGCCCTTCATCGTCAACGACGATCTGGACGTCGCCCTGGCCTGCGGCGCGGACGGCATCCATGTGGGGCAGGACGATATGCCCGCCGCCGAAGTCCGCCGCCGGGCGGGCCGCCGGCTGATCGTCGGAGTCTCGGCCCACACGCCGGAGGAAGCCCGCCTGGCCGAGGCCGCCGGTGCGGATTATCTCGGCGCCGGGGCGGTCTTTGGCTCCGCCACCAAGACGGACGCCTCCCTGCTCACCCCCGCAGGGCTGCAGGCCGTCTGTGCAGCGGTGCATATCCCGGTGGTGGCCATCGGCGGCGTGAACGCCCGGAACATCCTGCAGCTGCAGGGCAGCGGCGCGGCCGGGGCGGCTGTCGTCTCAGGCATTTTCGGCGCGCCGGACATCACCGCCGCCTGCCGGGAGCTGCGGGCCCTGGCGGACACTATGGTGCAGGGCGGCCCGCCCTGCCGAAAGGAGCACTTATGAACACAGCACTCACCATTGCCGGCAGCGATTCCAGCGGCGGCGCCGGCATCCAGGCCGACCTCAAGACCATGACCATGAACGGCGTGTTTGGCATGTCGGCCATCACCGCGCTGACCGCCCAGAACACCACCGGCGTGCAGGGCATTCTGGAAGTGCCCCCCGCCTTTCTGGCCCAGCAGCTGGACGCCGTCTTTACCGACATCCGCCCCGACGCGGTCAAGATCGGGATGGTCTCCTCCCCCGCGCTGATCGAGACGATCGGGGAGCGGCTGCGCTTTTACGGGGCGCAGAACATCGTGCTGGACCCCGTGATGGTGGCCACCAGCGGGGCCCGGCTGATCCAGCCCGAAGCGGTGGAGACCCTCGAGCGCGTCCTGCTGCCCACGGCCCTGGTAGCCACCCCCAACATCCCCGAGGCCGAGCTTTTGTCGGGCATGACCATCGACGGCCGGCCCGCCATGGAGCAGGCTGCCCGCCGGATCGGCGAGCGGTACGGCTGCGCGGTGCTGCTCAAGGGCGGCCACAGCGTGCAGGACGCCAACGACCTGCTGTACGCCGGGGGCCGGCTGCACTGGTTTGAGGGCAGGCGGATCGCCAACCCCAACACCCACGGCACCGGCTGCACCCTGTCCAGCGCCATTGCCGCCAACCTGGCCAAAGGGTTTGACCTGGCCGCGTCGGTGGAGCGGGCCAAAGCCTACCTGACCGGAGCGCTGGCCGCCATGCTGGACCTGGGCCAGGGCAGCGGCCCCATGAACCACGCCTGGACCCTGCAGGGCGATTTTGCCCGGCAGGCGGACTGAATCACAAAAAGGAGAAACAACATGAGCGAACGGAACTACGCGACCCAGATGGACGCCGCCCGCCGGGGCATCGTCACCCCGGAACTGGAGACGGTGGCCCGCAAGGAGCGGATGACGGCGGAGGAACTGCTGCCCCTGGTGGCAAGCGGCAAGGTGGTCATCCCCGCCAACCGGCTGCACACCTGCCTGGACCCCGAGGGCATCGGCTCGATGCTGCGGACCAAGATCAACGTCAACCTGGGCGTCTCGCGGGACTGCAAGGACTACGACGTCGAGATGCAGAAGGTGCTCTCGGCGGTCAAGATGGGCGGCGACGCCATCATGGACCTGTCCAGCCACGGCAACACCCAGCCCTTCCGCCGGAAGCTGACCCACGAGTGCCCGGTGATGATCGGCACCGTGCCGGTGTACGACAGCGTCATCCACTACCAGCGCGACCTCGACACCCTCACCGCGAAGGACTTCATCGACGTGATCCGCCTCCACGCGGAGGACGGGGTGGATTTTGTCACCCTCCACTGCGGCATCACCCGGGAGACCATCGACCAGATCCGTCACCACAAACGGAAGATGAACATCGTCTCCCGGGGCGGGTCGCTGGTGTTCGCCTGGATGTGCATGACCGGCCAGGAGAACCCCTTCTACGAATACTTTGACGAGATCCTGGACATCTGCCGGGAATACGATGTGACCATCTCGCTGGGGGACGCCTGCCGGCCCGGCTGTCTGGCCGACGCCACCGACGTGTGCCAGATCAACGAGCTGGTCCGGCTGGGCGAGCTGACCCGCCGCGCCTGGGAAAAGGACGTGCAGGTCCTGGTGGAAGGCCCCGGCCATGTCCCCATGGACCAGATCGCCGCCAATATGCAGGTGCAGCAGACCATCTGCAAGGGCGCGCCCTTCTATGTGCTGGGCCCCCTGGTCACCGACATCGCCCCCGGCTACGACCACATCACCGCGGCCATTGGCGGGGCCATCGCCGCCATGAACGGCGCGGCCTTCCTGTGCTACGTCACCCCCGCCGAGCATCTGGCCCTGCCCAACCTGGAGGACGTCAAACAGGGCATCATCGCCAGCCGCATCGCCGCCCACGCCGCCGACATCGCCAAGGGGGTGCGCGGGGCCCGTGAGATCGACGACCGGATGGGCGACGCCCGCCGCGCCCTGGACTGGGAGGCCCAGTGGGCCTGCGCCCTCGACCCCGAGACGGCCAAGGCCATCCGGGCCGACCGCTCCCCCGAGCACGACGACACCTGTTCCATGTGCGGCAAGTTCTGCGCGGTGCGCAGCATGAACAAGGCCCTCAACGGCGAGCACATCGACATTCTGTGACGCCCGCAACCCCTTTCAGGGCCCCCTTTTAGCTGTAAAGCATTTATACTGTACAGCTATTCAAATCGTTCCATCGTGTTTTATTAAAAACGCAGGTAAAAGCGGCAGGCCGGTGTATCCAGCCTGCCGCTTTGCTTTTTCTTGCCGGGCACAGCCCCCCGGTCAGCCTTCCGGCGCCTTTCGGACGGCTGTACCGTCGGCCTGGCGGTAATACCAGCCCTCTGCATCCCAGCGCCAGCCCTCCGGCGAGACGCCCTTTTCCTGGTAGACCGAAAGGCCCAGCGCGTCCCGGGTGGCGTCGTCCTGGAAGTGCCACCACTCGCTGGTCAGCGGGTCGAAGCCCGCCCCCAGCATATAGCCGGCCAACAGGTCGGCGCTGTCGTTGTTGCGGGTCAGGACCGCGTAGTGGCTCAGGTCGTGCATGGCGGTCTGCATCTTCAATTCCTCCCGGGTGTCCAGCCGCTCAAGGGTCAGGTCCATGGCGATGCCCAGATTGTGGGTGGAGCCATACTGCGCCAGAAAGCTGCCCAACCGGTAACGGCCCCCTGTCATCAGCAGGTAGTAGGTCAGGTACTGCTGCGGCTCCTGCTCTGCCGGGGGCGCTTCCTCCGGCAGGGGCGTTTCGGCCGCGGGGGCCTGCGGGGCGCTGGACGCCGCCGGCGGCGCCGTCACTTCGGATGCAGCTTCCTCCGCCGGGCTTTCCTGCGTCCCAAAGAGCCAGCTGTTTTCCGCCGGGGCCGGCTGCGCCGCGTCCTGTCCGTCCTCTGCGGGGGCTGCGGCTTCCTGCCGGGCCAGCAGCTCGGACAGCAGAGGGATATCCGGCAGATCGTCCACCGGCTTGCCGGTAAAGGTCTCGTCGGGGATGGGGTCGTTCAGGTGCTGCTCCGCCACCCGGTAGATCTCGGTGCTGGCCTCCCGCGGGCGGTAGGCGTCGTAGATCTTCAGCCGGTAGCCGTCCGCCCGGGCGGCCTGCGCCGCCGCGGCCAGCTTTTGGGCGCAGGGATAGAGCAGGGGCACCAGGTACTCCCCCTCCCCCAGCCGGACGTGCTCATATCCGGTGACCACCGTGCCGGTGACGGTGGGGATCTCGTATCCATGGACCATATAAAGCGAGCTGTAGCTGTTGGTGATGTCATAGGCGCACAGCTCGCCCATATAGTCGGGCAGGTCGATGAGGCAGTAACGGCTGTCGATGTAGCCGCGGACGCCGTCCCGGGTGAGGACATAGAAGAGGCCCTCCGCCTCGTCCAGCACACAGCAGGCCGACACGGCTTGGACCGTGCCCAGCACCTCCCGGCGGCTGGCATCCCGGTACAGTTCCAGGTCCTGGATGGGCCATACTGTGGCGTAAAGAGCGGAGAGCCCCGTGGTCAAAGCCAGCTCGCCGGACTGCGAAGGGGCCCCTTCCGCCCCCGCTTTGCGGGAAACGACCCGCAGGCGGTACGCGGTACCCGCTCCCAGCCGGACGTCACAGCCGGGGGTCTCGCTGCACTCCACCCGGCACAGGTCCTGCCAGGCGGGCACATCCTCCGAGCAGTATTGCAGAAGATAGTAGTCCCCCTGGGCCTCGTTCCAGGTAAAGCGGTAGAAATTGTCCCCCCGCGGCTCGGCGCTGACATGGATCACATGGTCCAGAAAGTCGCTGCGCTGGAACGATACGGGCTCCGAGAGGGGGCCGCAAAACACCACGTCCCCCTCCCGGCAGCCGTATCCTCCCACAAACTGGAGGGTCTCGCCGTAGGCGGGCATGGGAAGTTCCCCCTCGCCGCCCACCGGCAGACTGTACACAGAGGCGTCCGGCCGGGCGGTCAGGCGGGCCGCACCGCCCTCCCCGATCTGATAGAGGAGATAGACATCCCCGCCGGTCCCCTTCCAGCTGAAACGCAGATTTTTGGAGCGGTCCACCTGGGCGTCAAAGGCGTCCAGGACGGGCCAGTCCACGGCGGCCAGGTCCTCCACCTGCCAGGTGTGGGCCGCGCCGCGGCGTCCGGTGCGGGCGGGCTGGACCCGCACCGTCAGGCTGCCCGCCTCTACGGCAGGCAGCTGGCAACCGGGCTCCGCCGTCTCTCCCTCATAGACGGTCTGGCCCGCACACTCCGCCCGCACCCAATAGGAGCCGGCGCTCTCCACCTCCGGCCAGGAGGCCAGCAGGCTCCCGTCCGTCTGGCGGGTCAGGATCAGATCGGCCCCTTTGGCAAACCGGAGGCTGCCGTGAAAGAGATACAGCCCGCCGGCAGCCAGCGCCGCCACAGCGGCGGCCGCCGCAAGCCCCAGCGCAGCCTTTTGCAGGGCGCGCAGAGGGCGGGCTTTGCCCTTCGTCTTGTTCAGCATATGCCTTTTCAGAACACATCCTCCACACGTTCAGAGCCATCGGTACCGCGGTAGGTGTAGACGGTGAAGCCGTCATAATACCAGATGCCGTCCTCCCCGTCCCCGATGCAGCTGCTGGCGTACTCGGTGGAGTTGGGCTGGCCGATAGCGGCCGCCAGTTCGGCGGCGCTGCGCCCCACATAGCTCAGGGCGATCTCCTTGGGCGAACCCTGGGCGGCGGGCGCGGCAGGCTCCTCTGCCGGGGCTTGGCTGGCCGCCGGGACCTCCTCCGGCTGGGCGGCGGGCTGCTCCTGGCTGGAGGCGGATGCCGCCTGTGCCGCGGGCGCGGGTTCCGCCGCCGGGGCAGGGCTGCTATTCTCAGCCGGCGCGGAGGACGCCGGGGCCTCGGCCTCGCCGGCCGCCTCCGGCTCGGATGCGGCTTCCTCCGGCTCTGCCTCCGCCTCGGAAGACGCGGCGGAGGCGGCCGCTTCGCTCGAAGCAGAAGTGCTCCCGGCCTCGCTGGGGGCGGCGGACGCTGCCGCCTGCACCGAGGAAGCCGGCGCTTCGGCGCTGGCCGTGGTCTGGCTGCAGGCCGTGCCCATCAGGGCGCACGCCGCGCAGAGGACAAAAGCCGTGCACTGTACAAAGAATCGTTTCATACTGTCAAATCCTTTCTTCTCAGGCAACATTCAGCAGGGCCGAACCGGCCCCGGGCTGGCAACATTCATTCCGCCGCTTCCAGCGCGACCGTGCAGGACTGCCACACGCCCTGGCAGGACACCGCCAGTTCCAGCGGCTGGCCTGCCGCCGCGGCGGGCAGGTAGGCGGTGAAGGGGCACTCCCCCTCCCCTGCCGGCGAGGCCTCGTAGACCTGGCCGCCGGCCCGCAGGTAAATGGGGGAATCCACATCCATCGCCGGGCACCGGATGACGCCGCTGACCTCCACATAGCCCTCCAGCTCGCTGCTGGGGGCGGCGGTGGCGGCGGCTTCCACCGCGCCATCGGCCTGCCAGCCGGCGGAAGCGTCCTCCCGCTGGGGCGCGGGCAGGACGGCGGGCCGCTGGACCAGCCAGCGCAGGTTCCGCTCCACGATCTCCACCACCAGGGTGTCGGCCTGCTCCCGTTCCAGATAGGTCAGGTTGTAGGGCATGGCCCGGGAGAAGCAGGCCGCGCCGTACCGCTCGGCCAGGAAGGGATAAAGGGCGTTCCCGAAGGAATCCCGGAACATCAGCAGGCTGCCCGTCTCCCCCTCGTTTTGGGTGCGGATGGTGATGTCCTCCGCCGAGCGGAAGCCGTTGGGATAATCAAACGCAAAGGCCCGGTCAAAGACGGCGTCCTCTTCGAGCAGATCGCCCGCCGGGTAGACCATCTCGTACAGGTCCCCTTTGTGGGTGGGAGCTGTCTGGTAAGGCTGGCCCCAGAAGGGGTCCTCCGGTTTGCCCAGCGCGCTGCTGATGGCGTCCCCGGCTAGGGCGGCCCCCAGGGTGTTCCAATGGCTGTCGGTGCGGAAATAGAGGGTCTGCTCCTGCCCGCCCAGCAGGGCGAACAGGTCGAGATAGGGCACGCCCATTTCCTCCAGCCGGCCGGCGATGCGCTGGGCGTTGCCCGCCGCGCCCGAGCGCTGGTAGCGGGCGGGCATGGCCTCGGGGTAAAGGCTGTTTTTATTGGGTGCCACCGTGAACAGGAACTGCGCCCCACGCTCCTGGCAGTATTCCTGCATCAGGGCCAGGACGCGGGCCGCGGCCCAGCATTCCCGCTCGGTCATCAGGCCGGCGCCCTGGTAATCCGGCAGGGTATCGGCATAGTAGAGCCAGCCGTCCGCCCCGAGGACCACGTCCTCGCTGGGCAGGGTGCCGAACAGGGCCCCGCACAGCCGCGCATGGAGAGTGATAAGTTCATGCCGGAACGCAATGTGATCGGACAGCCAGCTGGAAAGCTCGCTGAAATAGCTCTCGTTCCAGCTGCCGTCGGCGTTTTGGAGGGCGGGCATGGCCGTCAGATGCTCGTTGCCCACCGCCTCCTCGGCCGGGGCCGCCAGCATCCCGGCGCTGGGCAGCAGGCACAGGCAGAGGAACAGCCCCACAAAGGCCCCAAGGCCCCATCGCGCAAGTTTTTTCATCTGCCCGCCTCCTTAAAACTGGAAATAGATGAACGGTACAAAGCTGGCCGCCGACAGGTGGATGAGGTTCAGCCCGAACAGCGCCAGCGCCGCCGGGTAAGAGGCGGCTTCCAGAACGGGGTGTTTCGCGGCCCACTGCTTGACGCGGTCCAGCCAGGGCAGGCAGCCGATGCACCCCGCCGCCAGCACCCACAGATGCAGCGGGCTGGCCAGGGACGCCAGCGCGGCGGAGCTCTCCGCCGTGACGGCAAAGCCGGTGAACATGCTGCGGATGATCTCCGCCGCCTGGCCCAGAGTGGCCGCCCGGAAAAAGACGAAGCCCACCACCGCCACCAGCAGGGTGTACAGATGGCCCAGCCACCGCGCCGGCCTGCCGTGCCGCCCCGCCGGACGGAGCCGGTCCTCCGCCACCAGGAAAGCCCCGTGCCACAGCCCCCAGACCACATAGGTCCAGCTGGCCCCGTGCCACAGGCCGGTGCAGAAAAAGACGATCAGCTTGTTGCAGTAGGTGCGCACTTTCCCCTTCCGGTTGCCGCCCAGCGGGATATACAGGTAATCTCGGAACCAGGTGGACAGAGAGATGTGCCAGCGCCGCCAAAACTCCTTGACCGAGGCGGCGGCGTAGGGATAGCGGAAGTTCTCCTTGAAGTGGAAGCCGAAGATCCACCCCAGGCCGATGGCCATGTCGCTGTAGCCGCTGAAATCAAAGTAGATCTGCAGCGCGTAGCCCACCGCCCCCAGCCAGGCCAGGCGGAAATCCAGCTGGCCGGCTTCCAGCGCAAAGACGGCGTTCACCATCCCGGCGGCCGTGTCCGAGAGCAGCAGCTTTTTGGTCAGCCCCAGGATGAACCGCCGCACCCCGCGGGCCGTCCCGTCCAGAGTGACGGCGCGGCAGTGCAGCTCTCCGGCCACATCCTGGTATTTCAGGATGGGCCCGGCCACCAGCCTTGGGAACAGGCAGATGTACAAAAGCAGGTCGAAGAAGCTGCGGGTCGCAAGGGACTTATCCCGGTAGACGTCAATGACGTAGGACAGCCCCTGAAAGGTGAAAAAGGAGATGCCGAGGGGCAGAGCCACCGCCGGGACCGGCAGGGACACGCCCAGCAGCAGGCTGAGATTCTCCGCCAGAAAGCCCAGATACTTATAAAAGGCCAGGACCCCCAGGTTGACCGCCACGGCCAGCCACAGAGCAGCCCTGCTCCAGCGCCAGGGCCGGGCCGCCAGCAGGCCCGCAGCGTAGTTGAACAGCACAGACCCCAGCAACAGCAGCAGGTGCGCGGGGTCCCCAAAGGCGTAAAACAGCAAACTTGCCGCCGCCAGCAGAATGTTCCTGCCGCGCACCCCCGGGATCGCCCAGTTCAGGATGCAGACGGCGGGCAGAAAAACGCAGACAAAAATGACAGAACTAAATGCCATGGGTCAGCGGTCCCCCTTCCGTGCTCACTGGGGGAAGGTATAGACGAACGGCGCGGACGCGGTGGTCATCTTGAACAGGTCCAGGTCCCGCTTGTTGGCGTAGCGGTACCGGTAGGCGTATTCCAGCTCCACGTCAAAGAGGTAGGTCTGGCCGTCTGCCCAGGGCATGATGACCCAGGCGTGGTCCTTGTTGTCGTAGCCCACGCCGCCCGAGACCGGGTAAGCCTCGTACCCCAGCTGCCGGGCCAGGTACAGGAACGCCCCGGCAAAGCTGTAGCAGTTGCCCCGGTTGTTTTCAAAGAAGAACTGCGCCTCCTCCATGGCCCAGTCCACGCTGCCCCGCGCCCGGTGGCTGCGGGCCAGATAGCGGCCGTGGTCCCGGACGTAGAGGTAAGCGGCCCGGAGCCGCTGCTCCTGGCTCATGGAATCGTTGGTGCACTGGGCCAGCACCTGCTTGACATAGCCGTCCAGCTGGGCGTTGCCCGAGGTGTAGCGGCCGTCAGGGCCGAACTCCAGCCCTTTCCAGACGCCGCTGGTCAGAAATTCCGCCCCGTCGGCGGGGACGCAGTACAGCTCGCTGCCATAAATATAGGTGCCGGCGGTGTGGCATTCAAAACTGTAGCCATCGGGCAGGACGTGGTAGAGCCTGCCCTCGATGGTCACAAAACCGGGCTGGAAGGTGTCGATGCTCTGCCCGTCCGAGCTGTAGCAGAGAGACGAGCCCACCACCGAGAACCCCGCAGGCACCTGGGTAAAGGTGACGCCGTCCGGCTCCACATGGTAGAGTTTGCCCTCCACCGTCACAAAGCCCGGCGCAAACTGGTCGTAGACCCCCGGCCGGGAGCAATAGTGCAGCTGCCCGTCAACGGTGACGAACCCGGTCCGGGGCGCGCCCAGGCTGTCCCAAAAGGCCAGCAGGGTGTCGATGCAGTTTTCTTCCCCGGCCGGCTGGGCCGCGGCGGAGACGGGCCCGCCCTCGGCCGCCTGAGCCGCACAGACCGGCGACGCCAGCACCGCCGCACACACACAACAGACACCTACCGCAAATTTCCTTCTCATAGTGTATGTCACCTCGCCTCACATGCTTCATCCAGAAAAAAATGTATAGTCAAATTATAACAATTTCCGACCTTCATTGCATCATGGATGTAATATTTTGCATAGACGACGTCACAGAATGCAGTGTTTCGCCCCTGAACCGGTCCCTTTATTGTATGTCGGCCGGCCCGCGGCCCAACACGCAAAAAAGCCGGACCCCCTTTGCGGGGCCCGGCCGGTGGGTTCTGTATGGTTTGGTTTAGTCCTCGGGGGTGTCGTTCTTGGGGATGATGAGGTTCAGCACAAAGACGATGAGGAAGGAGACCACCAGGCTGCTGCCGAAGATGTTGCGCAGCAGCTGGGGCACAAACTGGAGGATGTCGGGGGCGGCGTCGATGCCCAGGCCGATGGCCAGGGCGATGCCCACGATCATCCGGTTGCGGTAGTTCAGGGGCTGCTCGTTCAGCAGCTGGATGCCGGACATGGTGATGGCCGCAAAGACGGTGACCGTCGCGCCGCCCAGCACCGGCTGGGGGATGGTGGCCATCAGGCCGCTGAACTTGGGGAAGATGCCGGCCAGCAGCATGATGACGCCCACCATGGTGAACACCCGGCGCGCCACCACCTTAGTGGTGCAGATCAGGCCCACGTTCTGGCTGTAGGGATCGGTGGGCAGGCCGCCGATCACCGAGCCGATCATGCCGCAGATGGCCTGGCCCTTGATGGCGCCGCCCAGTTCCTGGTCGGTGGCCTGACGGCCAAAGCCGCCCATGGCCGTGGAGGACACGTCACCGATGGTCTGCACGGCCTGGACCATGTACATCAGGATCATCATGACGATGGCGTCCAGATGGAACTCCAGCCCGAAGTAGAAGGGCCGGGGCAGGGCGAACCAAGAGGCCGTCTCAAAGTCGGCGAAGCTGACCACGCCGCCCATCAGCAGGGCGGCCACATAACCCACCACGATGCCGATCAGCATACCAGACGCCTTGATCAGCCCCTTGCCGAAGAAGTTGCAGGCCAGGGTGACGATCAGCGTCAGGATGGCCAGGAACCAGAACTTGCCGGAACCGAAGGTGCCGTCGGCCTGGGCCGCCGAACCGCCGCCGATGTAGCCGATGGCCGTCTTGTACAGGGACAGGCCGATGCTCATGACCACCGTGCCGCTGACAATGGGCGGGAAGAACCGGCGGATCTTGCCGATGAACATGCCCACAAAGATGGATACAAAGCCCGCCACCAGCTGGGAGCCAAAGATGGCCGCAATGCCGTACTGCTGGCCGATGATGGTCAGGATGGGCATATAGGCAAAGGCCACGCCCATGACGTTGGGCAGCTTCATGCCGAAGCCGAACACCGGGAACAGCTGCAGCAAAGTGGTGATGCCGCCGATGATCATGGCCGCCTGGGTCAGCAGGATCTTTTCCTCTGCCGACAGGCCGCAGGTGCCGGCGATCAGCATGGGCGGCGTGATGTTGCCGATCAGCATGGCCAGCACGTGCTGCATCGCCTGGGGGAAGGCCGCGCCCCAGGAGGGCTTGCCGTCGAATTTCAGCAATTCGGCGTTGTTTTGGGTCAGATTGCTCATGAATTTCCTCACTTTCCAAGGTTACTCCCAGGGTGTATCGGAAAGCGCGCCCGCTTCGGCCGTTTCCGGCACACCCCAAAATACCAACAGTGGACAGTATATCCCAAAATGCGACGGAAAGCAAGGCTAAAATAAGTCATACTTATGTGTAATACTTATCCGCCGATCGTTCCAGCTGCGCCAGATCCTCGCGGCGGTCGACGTCCTGCAGTTCGGCGGGGCAGGCCGCCGGGATGCAGCGGACCCGGCCGGGCCAGCGCCGGACCACCGCGCCGCCCCCCTGCCCCTCGGGCAGGCTGGCCAGTTCGGCAAAAGTCCAGGCCGGAAAGAGGACCGGCGCGCCCGGCTGGCCCTGCCATGCGGGCCGCCAGATGGGCCCCGGCGCACAGGCGGCGCCAAGGGCCAGCGAGGCCACCGTCTCCCGCCGGAGCAGGGGCTGGTCGGCGGGACAGAACAGGCACCCGGCCAGGGGCGGTTCCCCGGGAGCGGTCAGGGCCGCCAGCCCCAGGCGGACCGTATCGCTGCGGGACGGCAGGTCGTGCAGGACCGTTTCGACCCCCTGCGCCTGGCAGAGGGCCGCGGCGGCCAGGTCCCGCGTGACCACCACCCGGCGGGCAAACAGGCCGCCGGTGGCATCCAGCGCGTACTGAAGCAGGGGCTTGCCGTGCAGCTCGGCCAGGAGCTTGCCGCCCCCAAACCGTTTCCCCAGCCCCGACGCCATGATGACGCACCCCAGCCGCCCGTAAGGGGCGTCCAGGTCCACGCAGAACACGTCCGGCCTCTGGCAGAGCGCCTGCAGAAAAGACAGGTCCTGCTTGCGGACCGCCGCCAGCAGCCGCTTGCGCTCCATCAAAGCCAGCAGGGCGGCGCAGTAGGCGGGGCAGGTCGTTTCCAGATAGCCCACCTCGTCCACCGAGGCCCACTCCCCTGCCGCCGCGCCGGCCCGGGCCAGCGCCTCTGTGCCGAAGGTGCGGAAGGCCTCTTCCACCGGGCGCATCCGGTTTTCCGGGCCGGGCCGGCCGGGGTCGAACACCCCCACCGCCGCCGACGCCCCCGAACCGTTGTCCCGGAGGTAAACCGCCCGCCCCGGCTCCGCCCAGGTGGTGACGCCGGGCAAATACCCCTCCGCCAGCCGGGCGGCCAGGGCGTTCAGCAAAGTGGTCTTGCCGCTGCCCCGGCCCCCGGTCAGCAGCAGGTGCCGCTTACCGCTGCTCTGGAAAGAAGTCCAGATACAGCCGGCGTCCGGCCTCGGCACAGGCATCCCGATAGGCTTCATAGCGCTGGAGCCACTCCTTTCCTTCGGGGGTCAGGCTGCTGCCGCCGCCGTCTCTGCCGCCGGCGGTGCGGGTGGTCAGGGCAAAGCCCAGCGCCGCCTCGGCGTGGCGGACCAGTTTCAGGGCCTTGGTGTAGGCCATTCCCATGGACTGGGCCGCCGCCCGCAGAGACCCGGTCTTTTCCACCGCGTGCAGCAGGCGGCAGGGCCCTTCCCCGAAAAACTTTTCCCCTGCTTCGTCCAAAAAAAGCACTCTCGTCACGGCTTTCATTCTGTTTCCCTCTCCGGTTCTTTCAGCATGACCAGCTGGGCGCGGCCGGCCCGGTCCCGGCACCGGCAGAGGCTGACCGCCCCGTACACCGCCGCCAGCTGGCGCTCCATTTCTTCCAGCGGGTCGGCCGCCGGGGCCAGCACCGCCTGCGCCCGCCCCTGCGCCAGCACCACCAGCCGGTCGCAGCAGTTCAGGGCCAGGGCCGGGTCGTGGAGGGTGACAAGGGCCGCCCGGCGCGCCTGCCGCACCCAGCTGCGCAGCAGCTCCAGCATCCGGTAGCGGTAACGGAAATCAAGGGCGCTTTCGGGCTCGTCCAACAGCAACAGCTGCCCGCCGGCCGCCAGGGTCCGGGCCAGGATACACAGCTGCTTTTGCCCCTCGCTGAGATGGAGGTAGTTTTCCTCTTCCCGGCCGACCAGCCCCACCTGGGCTAGGGCGGCCCGCGCCTTGTCCCGCATGGCGGCGGTGGGCCGTTCCAGCAGCCCGAGCTGGGGGTTGAAGCCCATCAGCACCACTTCCAGCGCCGACAGGTCCACCGAAATGCCGCTGCGCTGGGGGATGTAGCTGCACCGCCGGGCCAGCTGCCGGGGGCTCAGCCCTTCCAGCGGCAGGCCGTCCAGGGTACAGCCGCCCGTATGGGGCAGGATGCCGCAGACGGCTTTGAGCAGGGTGGTCTTGCCGCTGCCGTTGGCCCCCAGCACCCCCACCATCTGCCCGGCTTCGGCCTGCAGGGTGACGCCGCGCAGCACCTGCCGGCCGCCGTACCCCGCCGCCAGGGCTTCGACTTGCAAAAAGCTCATGCCTCCCGCCTCCCTTTCACGATCAGAAAGAGCAGGAAGGGCGCGCCCAGCAGGCTGGTGAAGATGCTCACCGGCAGCTCGGCGGCGGCCACGCTGCGGGCCAGGATGTCCGCGCCAGTCAGCAGGATGCCCCCCAGCAGCCCGCCCAGCAGCATAGTGCCGGGGCCGCTGCGCCGGGTGAGCAGCCGGGCACCGTGGGGGGCCAGCAGCCCCACAAAGCTGATGAGGCCCGACAGGCTGACCACACAGGAGACCGCCAGCGTAGCCGTCAGCAGGACCGCCACCCGCAGCCGGCCCACCGCCACGCCCAGCATCCGGGCTTCCCCTTCCTCGGCGGAAAGGAGGATGATCTGGCGGTGTAGCAAAAACAGCGCGCCCACGCAGACTGCGCAGAGGGCGAGGTTCCCGCCGATGGCATAGCCGCTGACGCCGTTCAGGCTCCCCATGATCCAATATTCGATGCTGGCCAGCTCCCGCTCGGGGTCGGCGGCCAGCTTGAGGCACATGAGGGCGGTCTGGGCCAGGGAGTGGACCGCGATGCCCGCCAGCACGATGGTACTGTGCCGGCCCGACCGGTCCAGGGCCGAGAGGGCCAGGGCCAGCCCCACCGCCGCCAGCGCCCCCGCAAAGGAGGCCGCTGTCACCGCGGCCGCCCCGGACAGGAACAGGATGCCGGCCGCCGCCCCGGCGCTGGCCCCCGAGGACACGCCGATCACGTCGGGGGAGGCCAACGGATTGCGGAACACCGTCTGATAGACAAAGCCCGCCGCCCCCAGCGCAAAGCCGCCGGCTGCGCCCACCGCGGTCCGGCTGGCCCGCAGGGTCCAGAACACCCGCAGCTGCATCTCCTCCCCGGCCAGAAGCCCGGACAGGGTGAGGGGATATTTCCCGACGAATAAACTGGCAGCAGCCAGGGCGGCAAGCAAAACCGCCCCGGCTGCGCACAGGATCTTAGTTCTCGCTGTAGGTGAAACCATAGAACGTCTCATAGAACTCGTTGATGACGGCTGCGGCCTCGCCGGCCGGGCACTGCTCTGGGTGCAGGACCGACGCCAGCCAGACCGAACCCAGGATGCCGCTGGGCACCGGGCTGTCCCAGGCCTCGGCGTCGCCGGGGATCTGGACGACACGACCGTTTTCCACGGCCTTGCAGCCCGCCAGGCTGGGGTCGTTCAGGACGTCGTCCACCGTGTAGGAGGCGTCCGACGCCAGGACAATGTAGTCGGGGTCCCAGGCCAGGATCTGCTCATAGCTGACGTTGGCCCAATAGGTGTCGGTGATCTCGGCCGCCGCGTTGACGCCCCCGGCCATGCGGATCATATCGGCCTGGTACATGGCGTCGCCCGCGGTGGACAAAAAGTCCGAGTTTCCGGCCAGGTAGACGCTGGGCGTCTCCACGCCCGCCAGCGCCCCGGTCAGGCGGGCCTCCTGCCCGGCGGCAAAGTCCAGCAGGGCGCCGGCCCGCTCACCGGTGTTGGTGGCCTCGCCGATCAGGGTGACGGCCTCGCTCAGCAGCTCCTGGTCCTCCGGGTTGACCACCAGGGCCGGGACGCCCATTTCGGCCAGGGTGTCGGCGCTGTCCTGCAGTTTCAGCGGCAGGATGACCAGGTCCGGCTCCAGCGCAAGGCACCCTTCCAGGTCGAACTCCTTGGCGGTGCCTACGTTGGGCAGGTCCAGCAGCTCGGGGGCGCTGCGGGCGTAGATGGGCCGGCTGTCCGCCTTGGCCTCGATGCCCACCAGATCGTCCTCCAGCCCCAGCGCGATGAGCAGGCTGGTGGAGATGTAATAGCCGCTGACCAGCTTTTCGGGCTGGGCCTCGATGGTCACTTCCCGCCCGGCCTGGTCGGTCAGGGTGACGGGATAGACGGTCGCAGCCGTCTCGCTGGAAGCTGCCGCTTCACTGGATGTCGCAGCTTCGCTGGAAGCCGCCGCGCTGGACACAGCGCTGGACGCCGTGTCCGCCTGTCCGCCGCAGGCGGCAAGGCTCAGGGCCATGGCTCCGGCCAGCGCCAGGGATACGATCCGGTTCAGTCTCATGATGGTTCTCCTTCTCGTTGTAGTTTACAAACAACAACGCAATTATAACAATTTCCCTTCCCAAAAGCAAGGGGGGCTGTTATAATAAAAAAGTATGGACATTTTGCCGCGTGCCTGCGGAAAAGAGAAAAGAAAAGGAACGTCTATGATCAAGATCCAAACCTATGTCCAGGCCCAGACCCTCGAGGAAGCCTGGCAGCTGAACCAGAAGCGCAGCGCCCGCATCCTGGGCGGGATGCTCTGGCTCAAGATGCAAGACCTCAACGTCTCCACCGCCATCGACCTGTGCCGCCTCGGCCTTGACGCCATCGAGGAGACGGACGAGCAGTTTACCCTCGGGGCCATGGTCACCCTGCGCCAGATCGAGCAGCACGCCGGCCTCGCCGCCTACACCCAGGGCGCGTCGGTCCGGGCGGTGCGGGACATCGTGGGGGTGCAGTTCCGCAACATGGCCACCCTCGGGGGCAGTTTGTGGAGCCGGTTCGGCTTTTCCGACCTGCTGGCCTGGATGCTCTCGATGGACAGCTGGGTCGAACTGTACAAGGGGGGCCTTGTCCCGCTGGAGCAGTTTGCCGCCATGCCCTACGACCGGGACCTGCTGGTCCGGGTCATCGTCCGCAAGACGCCGGGCCGCTTTGCCTACCAGGCCATGCGCAACCAGCGCACCGACATCCCGGTGCTGAACTGCGCCGTCTCGGCTTTGGACGGGGCTTACCGCGCCGTGGTGGGCGCCCGCCCCGGCAAGGCCGTGGTCCTGCGGGATGAAACCGGCCTGCTGGCCGGGGGCGTCACCCCGGAAAGCGCCCAGGCGTTCGCCGCATGGGCGGCCGGGCAGGTCCCCACCGGCTCCAACAGCCGGGGCAGCGCCGCCTACCGCACCCACCTTGTCAAGGTGCTGGTCCGCCGGGCGCTGGAAGAAGTGGGAGGTATCACCGGATGATGGAAATCAAACTGACTTTGAACGGCAGGCCCCTGACCGCCCAGATCGAGCCGGACTGCCTGCTGATCGACTTTCTGCGCGCCCACGGGTGCCCCAGCGTCAAGCGCGGGTGCGAGACTTCGGGCTGCGGCCTGTGCACCGTCCTGGTGGACGGCAAGCCGGTCCTCTCCTGCTCCATGCTGGCGGCGCGGGCCGCGGGCCATGCGGTCCAGACGTTGGAGGGCCTGCAGGCCGAAGCCGCCGGTTTTGTGGGCTTCATCGCCCGGCAGGGCGCCGACCAGTGCGGCTTCTGCAACCCCGGCCTTGTGATGAACACCATCGCCCTGCTGCGGGAGAACCCCGACCCCACCGACGACGAGATCCGCGCGTACCTCGCCGGCAACCTTTGCCGCTGCTCGGGCTATGACGGGCAGCTGCGGGGCATCCGCGCCTATCTGGACAGCCGCAAGGAAGGAGGCCAGCCCCATGACTGAGAACCAGAGACAAGAGCGGGCCGGCCTGCGCACCGTCAACCGGGCCGTCCCCAAAAAGGACTCCATGCAGCTTTTGCTGGGCAAGCCGGTCTACACCGACGACGTCGCCCCCAAAGACGCCCTCGTGGTCAAGATCCTGCGCTCCCCTCACGCCAACGCCATCGTGGAGGAGATCGACACCGCCGCGGCCCTCAAAATTCCCGGCGTAGCGGCGGTCTACACCTGGCGGGACGTGCCCCAGACCCGCTTTACCATTGCAGGCCAGACCTATCCCGAGCCCTCCCCCTACGACCGCCTGATCCTGGACCGGCACGTCCGCTTTTCGGGGGACGCGGTGGCCATCATCGCGGCCGAGACCGAAAAGGCCGCCCTGCAGGCCATGAAGGTTATTAAAGTCAAATACCAAGTGCTGGAAGCGGTGCTGGATATGCACACCGCCAAGGATAACCCTATCCTCGTCCACCCGGAGGAGGACTGGTACCCGCCCTGCCCGGTGGGCGGCGACAACCGCCGCAACCTGGTGGCCAGCGATACCAGCGGGGACGGCGACGTCGAGGCCGTCCTGGCGGACTGCGACATCGTGCTGGACCGCACCTACCACACCAAGGCCTTCAACCAGGCCATGATGGAGACCTTCCGCACCTACACCGAGCTGGACCGCTACGGGCGGCTCCACGTCATTTCCTCCACCCAGATCGTGTTCCATGTGCGGCGCATCCTGTCGCGGGCGCTGGGCATCCCCAAGAGCCGCATCCGGGTGGAAAAGCCCCGCATCGGCGGCGGCTTCGGGGCCAAGCAGACCGCGGTCTGCGAGGTCTACCCGGCCTTTGTCACGTTGCAGACCGGCCGCCCCGCCAAACTGATCTACACCCGGGAGGAAGCCCAGATCGCGGGCAGCCCCCGCCATGAGATGGAGGTGCACATCCGGCTGGGCGCCGACAACGACGGCTGCATCCGGGCCATCGACCTGTACACCCTGTCCAACACCGGCGCTTACAGCGAGCACGGCCCCACCACGGTGGGCCTGTCGGGCCACAAGGCCATCCCCCTCTACACCGGCAATCTGGAAGCCTACCGCTTCGGCTACGACGTGGTCTACACCAACCACCAGGCCGCCGGCGCTTACCGCGGCTACGGCGCGACCCAGGGCATCTACGCCTTGGAGACCATCGTCAACGAGCTGGCTGAGCGGCTGCACATCGACCCCACCCGCCTGCGGGACCGCAACATGGTGCGGGAAGGGATGCAGATGACCTCCTATTACAATGAGATGGCCAATGCCTGCGCCCTCGACCGCTGCATGGAACACTGCCGCCAGATCTTCCACTGGGACGAAAAGTACCCCGTGCGGGACATGGGCAACGGCAAGGTCCGGGCCGCCGGCGTCGCCATGGCCATGCAGGGCTCCTGCATTTCCAACGTGGACGTCGGTTCGGCCACCGTCAAGCTGAGTGAGGACGGCACCTATAACCTGATCATCGGCGCGGCCGACATGGGCACCGGCTGCGACACCATCCTGGCCCAGATGGCCGCCGAGTGCCTCGACTGCGATGTGGAGGACGTGGCCGTCTTTGGCGCGGACACCGACGCCTCCCCCTACGACTCAGGCTCCTACGCTTCTTCCACCACCTACATCACCGGCAAAGCGGTCGAGCGCGCCTGCGCCGAGCTGAAGGACAAGATTCGGGCCATCGCCGCCGAAATGCTGCACTGCAGCGCCGGCGAGATCGTCTTTGAGGGGCGGCAGGTCCGCCGCGCCTCTACCGGCGAGACGCTGACCCTCGAGCAGATCGGCTACAAGAGCCAGGTATCCAACTGCATCGCCGCCGAGGCGACGGCCAGCCACTCCTCGCCGGTCTCTCCCCCGCCCTACATGGTGGGCATGGTGGAGATCGAGCTGGACAAGGAGACCGGGCTTGTCACTGTACTGGACTACATGGCGGTGGTGGACTGCGGCATCGCCATCAATCCGGCCCTGGCCCGCATCCAGGCCGAGGGCGGCATCGTCCAGGGCATCGGCCACACCCTGACCGAGAACGTCCAGTACGACCACACCGGCCGGCCCATCGAGTCCTCCTTCCTGCAGTACCGGCTGCCCACCCGTCTGGACATGGGCCGCCTGCGGGTGGAATTTGAGGACAGCTACGAGCCCACCGGCCCCTTTGGGGCCAAGTCCATCGGCGAGATCGTCATCAACACCCCCGCCCCGGCCCTGACCCACGCCATCTACCGCGCTACCGGCGTGTGGCACCGGGAGCTCCCCATCACCCCCGAGCAGATCGCCCTCTCGCTGGAACAAAACGCTTAATTTTCATGCAAAAAAACCGAGAGCCTTAGCGTGTCGCAAAAGCGCCACGCTTTAGGGGGAACCCATTTCTGCGCGCAGTCGCGCGGCAGAAATTCCTTCCCCCTAATATCCCCCTGGGGACAAAATTTAGCGCCGAACCGTGCACTCGGCCTTGCGGCCTCGCACACTCTCTGCGCTAAATTTCCCTGTATGTGTCCCGTCCATCCGCACATGTCGGCTGGACGGGACTTTTTTGACAGTCTTTCTTTGCTCCCGGTCTTTTTGTTTCTGCTTGTGTTTGGGGCCGCGCTCTGCTACAATAAAGGCAGTTCCATCATTTCGACCGCAGCAAGGAGGCAAGCCATGTATCAGGTCACCAATTTCACCGACAACGACGACGTCAAGATCATTGCGCAGCTGGGGGCATTCCAGGTCGTCGAATACCAGCGGGACCTCAGCGTCACCCCGAATTCCGCTATCACGGCCTACTACAGCGCCCAGATGAACGTCAAAAAGCGCCAGCTGGTCTGTCATCTCGACCGCTCGCCCGTGACCGTCCAGGCCGGCAGTATGCAGTGGATGCTGGGCGACGTCAACGCCACCACCGGCATCAAGGGCGTCGGGGACCTGCTGGGCAAAGCGGTCCGCGGCAAAGCCACCGGCGAGTCCGCCATCAAGCCCGAATATACCGGCAGCGGCCTCCTGGTTTTGGAGCCCACCTATAAATACCTCATCCTGCTGGACGCAGCCGAATGGGGCGGCGGCGTGGTGCTGGACGACGGGCTGTTTCTGGCCTGCGAGTCCAGCCTGCAGCACAAGGCTGTGATGCGCTCCAACTTTTCCTCGACGGTCGCCGGCGGCGAGGGGCTGTTCAACCTGAGCCTGAACGGCCGCGGGGTGTTCTGCGTCGAATCCGACTGCCCCAAAGAGGAGCTCATTGAGATCACCTTGCAGGACGATGTGCTCAAGATCGACGGCAACTACGCCATTGCATGGAGCAAGAGCCTCAACTTCACGGTCGAGCGCTCGGGCAAGAGCCTGATCGGCTCGGCGGCCTCCGGCGAGGGCCTGGTCAACGTCTACCGCGGCACCGGCAAAGTGCTGATGATGCCCACCGCCAAAATGCCCAACATCTGATAGTCCAAACAAAAAAGCCGGGAGGGTGTGCCCCTTCCGGCTCTTGTTGTTTCTTTACTTGCGCACCGGCGGCCAGGCGGATTCCACCGCCTGTTCCTCGGCTTCCCGTTCTTCTTTCAGCATCCGCTGGAAGGCCCGCTTATTCTGCACGCCGCCCCAGAGGAAGAACGCCGGGCCGAACACGCCGCCGGCCAGGTCGCACAGCCCCAGCACCGACGTCACGCCGCTGAACATCATCCCCAGCACGCCCAGCAGAAGGAGCACCGCGCCCCAGACCACAAAGAAGGTCGCGGGATCGGCCGCCTTGCGGATGCCCAGCACCCCCACCACGATCTTGACCACGTTGAGCGCCGCGCCCAGTCCCAGCAGGATGCTGAGCGTCCCCTGCATCCCCTCGATCAGCGCGTCCAGGGTCATCCCCGAGGCTTCCAGCTCGGCGGCAAAGGCCGTGTCCTGCTGGGTCATCGCCGTCACCTGCTCCGCCAGGGAGCTGTCCAGGACGCTGCCGTAGATAAACGTCAAAATGAGCGCCAGCCCCGCGCCCGAGATCATCAAAATGGCTCCGATCAGAATATTCCGGTTTTTCTGTTTCATTCCTGTACCCGCCTTTCGTTTCGGCGGCCCTGCACGGCCGCTGTTTGGTATCAGTATAGCATCCCGGCCGGGCGGCGTCAATCAATGGGACAGCCTGGAAAATTTTTTGAAAATACCTGTTGACATTTTCCCCCGCCTCTGCTATAATAACTGACGTCGCCGGTCAAGACCACGGCGAACCAAGCAAAACAAAACCAAATATGGGGGTATAGCTCAGCTGGGAGAGCGCTTGAATGGCATTCAAGAGGTCAGCGGTTCGATCCCGCTTATCTCCACCAAAAGACCTGCAACACAAGTTGCGGGTCTTTTTTGCTTATCCACCTTCAGAAAACATCACAAAAATCGAGTTCAAAAATTGTCCCATTTGCCCACTATTTGCATTCGGCCAAAGATGCTACAATAAAATCAAATGAATCACACGCTTTGGGGAGGGCATCAAATGGGAGTACCGAAATATTTTGAAATTCACAAACCTCTTTTACAATTTCTATCCGATGGCGCTACACACTCGCTAAAAGAAATCAAAGATTTCATCATCAGCTATTTTCATTAATTTGTTTTTAAAGCGGAGAGCTTATGAAAATCAACGTTCAACAGCTGTCGAAGCAATACAAAGTTCGGGATCTAGTCCCGGATGACGCTCTTATGGTCTATGAGATGTTGCGATATAATACTATTTTCTATCAATATCATCCATCCGTAGTAACAGTTGAAAGCATTCTCGCAGATATGAAAGCTTTGCCGCCCAGCAAGAGCGGTGAGGACAAGCATTTTATTGGCTTTTTTAATCTTAGTTCTCTTGTTGCCGTGATGGACCTGATCGAAGATTACCCCAGTCCCCATACTGCATGGATCGGTTTCTTTTCTGTGAATTCTCATTTACAGGGAAGCGGCATCGGTACAGCCATCCTTTCTGATTGCCTTTGTCTCTTAAAACAGTCCGGTTTTCAAAAAGTTCGACTCGGTGTTGACAAGGGCAATCCCCAAAGCAGTGCCTTTTGGATCAAGAACCATTTCGAGTGGACCGGTGAAGAGCGTCTCAACGATTTTTCTTCCTATCTTTTGATGGAACGAACGCTTGGATACTCCGATGTTATATCATTTTAGTTGACATTCTGCCCGCAAGAGAGCTTAACAGGCATAAGCGAAACAAAAGGATCAACTATAATGATGCCGCAACGATCAGCGCCCGCTACCGCTGGCCGCCGGAAAGCTCGTGTTTGTAGCGCCCGCTTTTGACCAGATCATAACCATATGGAGCAAGCCCGCCCTTGAAGCCGCCCGCCTCGACGAGCTGCCCCAAAGCGGTCTTGGTGCGGATGGAAGTCTTTTCGCTCTCTCCGTCGGCCTGCCAGAAACGGATGTAATTGGTGAGCTTGTCGGTGTGGCTGTCAAAACGCTGCTGGCCTTCCTGGGTGCTCCATACCTCGATCCCCTGCTTGACGAACCATTCCACCACAAAGGGCGTTTCATCTGCAATGCGCCCAATGCGGTCAAACATGAACACCAGCAGGATATCAAACTTCTTCTGCTTGGCCGGGTTCTTGATGATTTGCAGCTTGTCCCGGTTTTCTGCCCGGACTTTGTGGCCAGAGACTCCCTCCTCCTGTTCCTCATGGACGATGGTCCAGCCCATTTTGTCACAGAAGGCACGGCAGGCTTTTCGCTGCATCGGAATATCAGCCTGGTTCTTGTCATTGTGGTCCACCTGTTTGTCGGTGGAAACGCGATACAATGTGCAAACCCTGTTTTTCATGATCTTTCTCCCTTTCATTGGTTTATACAGTCAAAAGGAAGATGCATCCATACGAACTCTATGCAGTTTTCAAGGTGCACAGTGATGATCACCGTCTTGATTGTATCGCCGTTTTGGGACTGCTGCAAGGATGTCGCCAGAGGCAGAACTGGATGTGTTGTTCACAAAGGATGCCATCAGGATCTGCTTCAGATGATGGGTGATCGTCCTATTAGGCGTTCCGGCAAAGGAAGCCGATACTTCGTAACCATCCACACGAAAAGAAAGAGTCCTTCCAGACATTTTCTCTGCATTCCTCCTCTCAATTCATCGCCAGGCTGATTTTCAGCGCCACTTCAATTCGGTCTATTTCCTCGCTGCTGGCCTGACCAACAAATCGCTGCATACGTTGTTTGTCGAGAGTGAAAATCTGTTCTAATTGTACGATAGATGGGACTCTCAGCCCCGGATTTTGGTCAAGCAAAACGTGGGTTGGCAGACTTAGCTTCTTGTCCACTCTGGATGTAAGGGTAGCAATGATAAGCGTGGGTGAATGCTTGTTGCCTGTATCATTCTGCAAAACCACCACTGGCCGTTCCCCACCCTGCTCAGAGCCAACATGGGGTTCCATGTTGGCATAGTAGATGTCACCCCGGCTGTATCGCCAGTTTTTAGGAATTATGCAATGTACCCCCTTTGTATATTTTTATGTAAGACGCCGCCCGCAGCCTGCGAGCGGCATCTGTCCAAAGGGTGAAAACAAGAATTTAGAACTTCATGGGCAGCACTTTCTTTTTGCTGCTCCCGTTGTAGATGCAGTAGACTTGGTAGAGGTACTTCTTGTACCCGGCCATGTTGACGCCCATGGCCCGCCCTTCCCGGTAGATGGTCAACGGGTCGGTCTTGTGCAGGCGGCTGATAAGACGGCGGGGGTCATACTCGCCGTGGTACAACTCAATGAAGCGGATCACACCCTGGACCGTTTCGGCCCACAGGGACTCGGGATCACCGTTCCTCTTGCGCTTAGCCGTTTTTTGCGGCGCGGGATGGCACCCGCTTGCAAAAACCGGAGCGCTGCGCCAGCTTCGCCTCCCTGTTTCATCCACCGGATGCGGTCGGCTCAGCTGCCAGGCAGCCACGATCATAGACAGGGCCTCTTTATAAAGGTCGGCTCCCACCCGCTTGAACTCCTCGAATGCAGTGCCGATGCAGCCAAGACGATACTTTCCGCGGCGCTGGCCGTAGTCCAGCTTCAACCCCACCGATTCCGTGGCCTTCAGGAAGGCCATACATTCCGGATCGCCGCCGTAGATCATGGCGCGCATTTTATCGCCGGGTGTCAGCCTGGCAGATTCGCCGGTCTGCTGGGCAAAGAGCAGGGCTTCTTCGCTCTCGGTCATGCCTGTGTACACGATGCAGCGGACCATCAAATCTTTGCCGCCATTGAGCAGCTTGAGGACTGCGATGGTGTGCTGGCCGTCGAACACATAGTAGCGGCCGCTGCGGTAGCTGACCTTGGGCGGGTTGAGCAGCCGGGGGTCAAACGCTGCTGCGATCTTGCGCACCCGGTGGATGTTCAGCTCCCGCTGGTAGCTGCCACGGGGGACTTCCAGAAACTTGCTGTTGATCATCATTTCCTGATAGGCGCTGGTGCGGCTTGTTCTCATGTAGTCCTCCTCATTTTTTGCAGGTAGTGGATTCCCTTTTCTGTAAGCTGTTGGATGCCGTCCCGGCAGGCGCTGCGGTGCTCCCTGTAGTTTTCCAGGCAGGTATCCCAGCGGAAAATCATGGTGTCCAGGGCGTCTTCCAGTTCTGCGCAGATATCGTCTGCGTCGATTTCCCCGTTGGACTGCAACATGTTGGCTGAGATATCCCGGATGGCTTGCTAGGTATGTAAAAAGCCCATCGTCTGGAGTTCTGTGATCCCGGGCGGTGGGCTGAAATCTTGTTTGGGTCCCTCCCCTATTTGTCCTCGACGCCCCGGGGAGGGTTGGGAACCTTCTGGCGGCGGATTTGCACCGCTCCATCGGCCTTTCGGCCGCCCCGCCTTCTTTGTGGCCGGGCCGCGAGTTACGGAAGTATCATTGTCTGGAAGTACCAGAAGGCTGCTTATTCACTTTTCAAGGTCCGCCAGCTTGGGCTTGTCCTCCCTTTTGGAGGAGTCCCTTGCTGTGACTCTATGATACCTTAGATTTTTCCATTGCGGGAGTGACTCGTAGTACCCCCTTGGGGGGTACTCTCAGTACCCCCCTCAGAGTTCATCCTTGATTTTTTCTAGCATTTCAATAGCCTTATTTAGTTCATCTTTCATAGGATCTGCTTTTGATTCCTTACCCAAGATGAGGTAATCCAATGAAACCTCTAATATCAAAGACAAATCCACAAGCAAATCAATGGAGCAGGCTCTTTTTCCTCGTTCAGTCAATCTCATATGGTCAAAACTTATATTTAACTGTTCCGCAAGCTGTACACGGGTAAGATTTTTAACTTTTCTCGAAGATTGAATTCTCTTCCCACATTCAACAGGATCGAAACGCATAGGGTTATCCTCCAGATTTTGACGTGTATGGACGTGCAAAATCCGAAGGTCAGGGGTATCTGGCGATATACGTTTCCCAGTGCTGGCGCATACGTCACTCCCGTGGGGCGACGGAAGCGACAACCAGAAAGCAAATAAAAAGGCCGGCAGACAGCCGCAATTTCCCTAAGGAAATCGCTTCCGTCTGCCGGTCTCGTCCGGCCTATAGCCGGTTCAGTCCTATCGAACAAACTTTTGACTCCTGAATTCTGTTCCTAAGGGCTTGTACCCAGTTCAACAGCAGCTACAGTATGTCTCATTCCATATTCAGTTTTATGTATAATGAAGGGCTAGTTCTTAACCTAGATCTTCAAAATAGAATCCTGCGTGGGTTACTGTCACCTTGTTCCGTTCCATTTCAATCACCCAGTGTCGCCTACATTTAGGGCATTGATGGTAGCCCATAACAATGATTCTTCCGCACATAAGCCGTGTGCCGCACTTTGGGCAGTTGGAAATATTCAAATCCATTCGTCGGTCCGAAGTCATAAGTGCCCCCTTTTCTTGGTTTGTTCTTACTATCGTAAATTAGTGATAATTGTACCTAAAATCCCAATTTACATCTCATCCCCACTGGGCGAAAGTCTCGTGCTTTCTTGATGGAGAAGGTCCCTAATCAGGTAACAGCCACCGGCAGCATATAGCCAGTAGAATCAATGGAATCAAATGTAGTAGTCACTTCTACATAGATACGCGCAGTATGAGGACAGGCTTCACCCATATCATGATCCGCCATCCATGTCACCTCCCAAGTCACAGTCTTTATCTTGGTATCATGATATCATGCCTCCATTATGTTATCAATATTATATTTATAACAACTTTTTGTTTTATTCATTGTCTAGTTTCTCTAAGTCTACATCGCTCCCCTCTCCCATTTTCCAAAGATGTGTGGTATAATGATAAAAAATTATTCTTCTTTTTCTTCAAATCAAGGCAACTCGCCCAATGATGAATCTCTCCTATGGAATCTTTGATCTGGTGGCCCAGAGCTGCCCTCTCTTTTTCTATAATTTCCCTGTCTGCCAGAGACCCGGGCCTGCCTTTCAGGCAGGGTCTGGTTTTGTGCGGTCTTTTCGCGCCCTGCGCCCTCCCCTGTCCATGTGACGGGGCGGCGTGGGGCGCTTTTTGTTTTTCTGAAAGGAGTCAACGAGTATGGAATTAAAATATACCTGTCCCGGCTGCGGGACCCCTTTGGGCTATCTGCCCTCAACCGCTTTACGCTGGACGGCGGCGTGGAGGTATTCCCTTCCGAACTGTTTGACGGAGCTGAGAAAATAGATTGCTATGTCAGTCCCGAGGACTACAAGACCCTCACCGAAAACCCCTTCGTGCTGGGCAGGGCGCCTGTGCCCCTGTTTTATGGATGCGCCAGCGAAGATGTGAACACCATCGGCGGCTTTGCCAACTGGGTGCAGGACGCGGAGTACACCGCCTGCCCCCACTGCGGAAAGCCCATGAAATACCTGGCCCAGATCCAGTGGGATACGGTGTTTGACTGCGCGGAGGGCACACTTTACATCGAATTCTGCCCGGACTGCCAGATCGTATCCATGCAGCACCAGCAGACCTGAGAGGAGAAGCGATATGAGTTTACCGAAACGAGATGGCGTACATGGCCGCTATTATCTGATCCATAAACCGGATACGGACCCCGAAGTGCTGGCACACGCCGATCGGTGCATTCAGGACGTGTTGGATGGGACCGCCAAAGAAAACCATTCCGGCTTCCCGGTGGTCGTTCGGAACCAAAGCGGGGCCTCCTTCCTTCCCAGCCAGCTGCTGGAGCGGTATCTGTCCAAACTGCCCTTGAAGGGCTTTCCCTATGAGGACGCAGTCGCCTTCTGCGATTCCCTGCGGCGGCTGGCGGGCTGGAAGGAGATTGATCACACACTGGGACAATACATCGAACACCAGGTGCAGGAGCGGTATTTTGAGGTTGGAGAGAAAGAGGATTACTTTTCAGCTTACCCGCCCTGCACCGTGTGGCCCGAGCTGAGACCGGAGGATGTGGATGACGGCCTGCTGCGCTTTGCCTGCTATGTGGCGGTCTGTTATACGGTATATGGAGCCAGCTACGACTCCCTCACCACCGAGCACATTCTCGGCCTGGTTTCCCAACTCCGCCCCGACATGGTGAAGCAGCTGAAAACGGGCGGCAGCGGTAAACTGCCACCCAACATCCAAAAGCGGAAAACGAAACACCTGACTGCCTCGGCCAACGACGCCTTTGCCACCATCCGCATCACCGCCAGGGACTGCACCGAGGGGTGCTGCGACGAGGCGCTGAGCTATCTGGTTGAGGTGCTGGAGCAGCCGGAGTTCCCCCGCAGCTACTCCATCGAGTTTCGCGGACCGGAGAAGATTTACCTGCCCATTCCCGGCCTGCCCAAAAAGGGCGTCAACCAGCTTTTTGCCTGCGCGGTGCGGTACCCGCGCCTCCATGTCCGAATGGAGAATTATGCTCGGCTGGCCATGCGGGAGGACGAGATGTACCAAAACCTCTCCGATGAGATCTGCGCCCTGCCTGGCACCTTCGCCGTGTTTGCCCTGGGGCTGGAGGGGCCAAAGTGGTGGGGGCTGGTGTGCGACTACCTGGACCGCTGTGACGACGAGCACTCTTCGCTCCAAGAAAAGTTCATCCACGCGCTTTTCAAGAAATACGGCTTTACCGCCCAGTCCCTGCCGGTGCTGGTCCACGGTGTCCAGTCCATGCAAAATCTGAAGCCCGCAAAGGAGTTCCGCACTCTGATCGCCAATGAGGAGAGCCTGGACGCCCTGCTGGAGATCAAGGAACATCTGGGGGACTACCTGCCCGAGGAAGGAGCGCGGGACCAGCGGGCCCGGAACTACCTTTGGAGGGATGTGCTCTGGGCAATTTGGGGCAAAGACTCCGAAAACGGCGGCAGCAAAGTCATCAAGCCGGCGCCGAAAGAACTGAAAGAGAAATACCAGCAGGTATTTGCGTAAGGAGGAGACCATGAAAAAGAGAACGGCAAAGGACTTTATCGCCCTGTACGCCCCGGAAGATGAGGAAAAACTGGTACTGATTCAGGACGGTGTCAGCGCAGACAAAACCTTTCTGGATACCTTTTGGGCAGCACATACCCATGCCCTCGCCATGGCGGATGTCCAGACCGGAGAGGTGATCTCCGGTCGATGCTACTTGAGCTGGCCGCTGACGGACAAGGAGCGGGATGCCGGCGACTATTCCAAGCGGTTTGCAAAGGGCAAGGTCTACCGAATCATGGCCCGGCGCTGGAAAGGCGATGAACTCGATGAGCCGAGGTGGTATGTCACACAGGTGCTGGAGGAGGGCATCCCCTGCCCGGCCCTGGAGGAGCTCTGGGCGGAGTACACAAAGCCTGTCCTTCTGAAGGACGAAGTGCTGGGGACCCTCACGCTGGACCGTGAAATGAGTTATTTCAGCGGGACCTGCCAATGGATGGGAAAAGAGGTCCAGATCTCGCTGGATGTGGAGATTGAAAATCACGCATCCTGGACGCGCACCCGGAATGTCATGAAAAAGCTGCTAGCGGAACAGGAAACTTGGGACAGGTCCCTGCGGGCGCTGGCCGCCCAAAAGCTCACCGCTCAGGCCAACGAGTGGCTGGCGGACAATGACCAGACCGACCGAGACCCGGAACAAGATCCCATTACGGAGGAGGAGTTCGCCCGGCGTATCCTGCTCACCGAGTTTACAGTATCTCCCGGTGGTCGGTTTACCGCCTGGTATGAGGATGACGATATGTTCTGGGGCCATGTGATCACTGTGGATGGTACACTGAAAAAAGGCCCCGTTGACGCTGATATACAGGGCTGACAACAAGCGTTTACAGGAGGAGGCGTCCATGATGTGCGAGCACTGTGGGCAGATCTTCACCTGTGTGGTCAACACCTGGCGGGGCAGCGGCCACTTTAAGAAAGGCAAGAACTGACCGGAAAGGCGGTACGGAAATGAACCAGAGAGATGAAGCAAAACTGCTGGAGCAGCTGGAGCAGTGGAATGAGAAGGACGAGTTTTCCCGGTGCATCCAGGCCATCGAAGCCATCCCGGAGCGGGAGCGTGGCTATCTGCTGACCGTCATGCTGAGCCGGGCCTACAGCAATCTGGCGGTGCTGGGTGATCACAGCACTCACGGTGAGGACGATGAAGTAGACGGGAATCTTATTCGGCACGCCATTGAGCTGCTGGAGTCCGTCCGCGCCCAGGGGGAGGGCGACCCCTACTGGAACGCCCGGATGGGCTATTCCTGTCTGATGGCATACAGTTCCTCAGCTACCGCCTATGAATACGCAAAACGATGGCTGGCCCTGGCCCCGGAGGACCCGGACGCCCAAAAGCTGGTTCGGGACTGTGAGGCGTATCTGGAGGAGGAAAAAGCCCTGGAACTGGACTGGAGCGAGCGGGAGGAGATTATCCGGCGGGAGACCATTCCCCCTGCTGACGATGACATCCTCGGCCATGTGAAGGTACATATTGACCGGCATTTCGGCGTCTATACCCAGGTACTCACGGACGACAGTGACCCGGAGCATCCCCTGGAGATCGCCGTCATCCCGCCCCGGCTGGAGCACGACTATTACACCCTGGTCACCCTGGGCCTGAGCCGGCACCGGATGGGCTTCCCGGAGGAGCGGCGGGAGGAAAAGCTGGAGCGGGCGGAGCTGCTCATTAATCTGCCCCGGGACTGGAAGCTGACCAAGGCGGACTGCCGGGAGGAGCGGTGGAACTGGCCCATTCGAATGCTGTTGGCCACCGCCCGTTTCGCCATGGAGGACCCGGAGGTGGGGCTGGAATCCAGGACTACGCTGTCGGAGGGCGAGGAGGACGTTCCTCTTGCGGAGGACACCGACCTGCGGGGTGAGATCCTGCTCTGTCCCGGTGTGTTTGGGGAGGACTCCTTTTTCTGCCGCCTGCCGGATGGGGACGAAGTCAACTTCTATCAGGTGATCCCTCTCTATCGGGAGGAGCTCCAATACAAGCTGGAGCACGGCTCGGACGCCCTGCTGGACCTCTGTCCGGACGAGAGTCTGGAGGTCATTGATCCCCACCGTCTGAATGTGGTCACCGACCGGGAGCGGCTGGGCTATGACCCGGCGGAGATGGACAATGCCGCTGACCAGATTCAGAAGATCCGGGCGCTCCACCTGCCGGTGGACGAACTAAGCGCCTGCAATCTCATGGCCTTCTATCTGAGCTGGGCCATGAAGCGTGGGCAGATGAGCAACCCCTTCCTCTCCCAATACCGGGAGGTGGTAGAGGCAGTCCAGGCTGGAAAGGGGCCGGATCTGCGGGAATTTATCCGTGACCGGCTGGACGGAAAGCTGTCCACCCAGTGCTTTGACCGCCGCGGCTCCGGCTTTGCCCAGTGGTACGCCCAGGACAACCGTTCTAACCCCTATGTCTACCGCCGGGACTGCCGGAATATCGTCTTGGCCAGGCTCAAAGACCGCGTCTGGAACAGTATTGCGGAAAAAGAAGCGGCCTATCTACTTCTGCCATATACCGAAGAAATCCGTCAGAGTGTGGAGCAGCTGCTGGATGAGCGGTATCAACAGTATCTGGAATCGGAATTTGTGGATGACCCGGAGGAGCGTATAGCGCGGGCAGCGGAAGGAAAACCGGCTGTCATTCCTGACTGGGACGGCCCTCTGTTCTGCTACGCCTCCGACCGGGTCGCCCAGGACGGCTGCAAGGTGCAGCTCATGGACCGGCTGCTTCCGGAACGGGAGGATATGGGCTGGGAGAGCGGCTGGGCCTTCTACTCCGGGGACGAGGAAGATGTGTACGGCGAAGGAGAGGAATACGATTATCCTCACTGCGGTTTCTACGATATCCGGGACATCTGCCGCATTGACCCGGACATTGTCCCGTTTCTCAAACTGCCCTATAGCACCACGAAGATGCGCGGTAAAGACGGGGCATGGTATGAGGTGACCCGCGAGGACAAAGGTGAGGAGGAACCCTAAATGAACGGCGAACAGATCACGGCTTTTTTACAGGAGCACTGGGAGTGGGTGACTTTGATCATGGGCATTGTGTCCGTGGTTGGCTCAATTCTGAATTGGAACTGGATGTGCGACCCTACCGGCAAGCCGGATTCCCACCGCTATGGACGCAGCTCCCGCCGGGTACAGTTCTTTCTGCTGGGAATCGTGCTGATTGTGATCAGTATCATGTCTTTAGTGAAGTAAGGAGACAAAAAATGTCATTCAAATTTACATTCCGAGAGATTACCCCGGAAGATACGGAAATTTTGCGTATGCTCAAACTACAGAACGCAAAACCGGAGGATCATCTTTGCTGCGAGATCCTAAGAGGTGACGGTATCACCATGAAGGCTTGGTACAGCAAGGCGGATGTTGCCCTCTGGGGAGAGGACTACATCAAGGCCAATTCCAAAATGAACTATATAGACGGTGACTGGAGGGTCAGTTTGGACATGGAGCCGTGGAACCGCGCACACGGCGTATTTTCGAAAGAAGTCGCATCCTCGTCCTCTCCCCGTTATCCCACCTGGCTCACCGGCCATGTGAAGGAGTGGGCACAGAAGCGCCTGCCCACCGTGACATTGTGTTCTACCACTGGCAATGAACTGCTGGAGGTTTGGTACTACGGAGACCTGCGCACGGTGAAGGGCGAGCCGCAACCCTATATTGTGGATGGGAATGAGGCCCCCGGGCTGGTGGCCGCCCGCGACCCGGTCAGCGGCGAGGAATTCGTCATCTTTGACGGCGGGCGGCATGGCTACGACAATATGTTCTGCGATGAACATGATCCATCCGAGCTGGAGCACCGTCCCCTCAAGCGATATGAGATCCCCGCCTCCAAGCTGGTGCTGGAGCTGGGGTACAGCGTGGACTACGAGGACGAAAAAGAAGACTTCGAACCGGATGAGGCGGATACTGTGGAACTGATCAACGGCGAGCGTATACCTTGGGAACAGGTCAAGCGGGACGGCATCGACTATATCGCACTTTACTATGTGAACGAGGAAGGAAAACAAGTCCAGATTTTGGACGCAGAGCTGGCGTAAGTACAGCTACTCTATCCTTTGTTAATCCGAGGAGGTGTCCCATGACCCAAGAAGAACAGATCCGCCTCTATCGGCTGATGGAAAAGCTCAACTGGTTTTTCCACCAGGAGATGCACTACCTGGACCGGGAGACGGCAGAAAAGATAGCGCGGGAGTGTTACCCGGAGATTCGGGATTTTACATACGACATTTTATGGAACGACCTGCCCAAAGAGATCCAGGAGCAGCTTGAGGACGAGGAGTGCCCCGAATGACTTTACGCTGGCTCAGGAGGTGGAATTGCAATGTCCATAACCGCCTATCAAGTGGAAGCCGTTGGCCATGACCGGACCGGCCGGGACTTCGGCTATGTGAATATCATGTACCGCTACGGCGGCAAGCAGTCCTGCCCCCGGCCGGATCAGTGCGAAAAGCTGGAGATCATGTGGGCGGATGAGAGCGTCTATGGGCCGCCTGCTCCCGGCAGCAAGGTGGGCGATTTTATACAGACCTGGCTGATGGGCTCCTGGAACTGTGGGGTGTTCACCCACCGGGCAATCGCCCAGCGGCTCATGGATACCTTTACCGGATTGAAGCTCAAGGAGTTGGCGTGGTTTGAAAACCCCAGGGAAAAGACCCTGAAAAATGGAAGGCCCCGTGTGCGTCGGGCCAAGTGGCTGCCGGAACAGGAGGTGGATCTGGTGCACCTCTACTCCGACCACTATCTTGACGCCAGAAATCCTACTCCCGCCGAAACCGACTTCTTCACTGTCACAAGGCTGGACACCTGGGGTGAGAGCACCTGGTTCATGTGTACCCCAGAGGCCGCCGAGAAACTGATCGCCATGGATTACGACAATCTGTCCGTCCGGGAGACCACCATTGTGGGATAGGAGGAATGCCGTATGATCGGGGCAGATGAAAACCAAGCGGTGCTCCATGTGGAGGTCACCTTCTGGAGCGGAAAACGAAAGACGCCCCCAGTCTGATCAGCGGGAAATACTGCCCTCACTTCGTGGTAAAGGGGACTGCCGACTATCTGGGTGTGTGTTTTCTGGATGGAAGCGAGTGCGCCTTTGATGAACCGGCGCTGGGCAACGCCCAGCCCCTCTACCCGGATACCGTGGACTATGGCCCTCTGGCCGACGGCGCGGAGTTTCTGATCTACGAGGGGGCCAACGCCGTAGGAGGAGGCCGGGTGCTGGGCCGGACTATTCCCCATCCAGTAAAGAAACAGAGGAAGTAAGCGCCCCTGTAATCGAGGGCGAGTTTGAGGAGTAAGGAGCAAGGCCATGACATCCATCGACTTTCTGAACAAGGTACATAAAAGCCTGGACTCCCAGGAATATAACCTCTCCTTTTCTCCGGCCAAGTCCAAGAATTATATGCTGTACTGCAATGGCAGCTTCATCGGCGGCCTGTTCGATGAGGAGCTGTGCTTCGTCTACGCCGACAGCGTGAGTGAGCTGCTGGGGCAGCCGGAGCCGGTCTACCGCGGTTACTCCAGCACCGCCCAGCACCGGATGCTGGTGATCCCGGAGGAGCACTGGGCGAATGCGCTGAAATTGCTCTATACTGAGAAATTCGACTGGAGCCGTCTGGTGTACGACATCACCTACACCAGCATTGGCGCGGCTGTGGTGGAGGACTTCTACGACGAGAATGTGGTGTTCCTGCGGTTCTGCTTTGAAAAGAAGCTTTTGAAAAAGAACCCGCTGGACCGGCGGGGCCGGATCATTCGGATGGTCTATCTCAATCAGGACCTGACAAATATCGGTAAGAATTTGTTTCCTGAGTTGCTGGACAAGTTCCTTGCTTTTTATGATCGGAAAGGAAAAACCAGTCTGGAAACCATGCTGAATCGGTGGTACACCGCACTGGAGAAGGAGTACCGCAATAAGACGGCGGAATAAGGAGGGCCACAACATGACAGAGGAAAACAGAATCTACATCACCCATCTCAAGGTCACGGATGTCCCGTGGCACCGGCTCACCACTGCCTATGGCCGGGGGACGGAGTTTCCCACCCACCTGGCGGTGCTGGAGCGGATGGAGGATATGGAGACAGTTAAAAAGTCCCTCTATGAGCTCACCACTAACATGGAGCACCAGAGCACCCTGTGGCACGCCACCCCCTTCGGCATGGTGTTTCTGAGCCGGATTCTGGAGAAGGCCCTCTCAGAGAGCGGCCGGAACCCGACAGCTCATTTCCTGGCCGGGGAACTGCTGGACTTCTTTGCCTGCATCCTCCAGTGCTTCCACGACGGGGATGAGATGGAGCACGCCGAGCCGCTGCCGCTGTTCTCCGGTCTGCTGAAGGAAGAATACCTGTGGTCGGAGGAATACGACGAGGAAGAAGATGAGATGCGCTACGAGGAGGATGAGGTCTTCCCCGATGACCTGTTCTACAGTTTCTATTACTACTCCTGGCAGGCGGTGAAAGCCTACCAGGATGTATTGGAGCAAGTCCCGGCAGAGTTTGCCAAGCCCGCTGCCGAGGTGCTGAAACTGCTGTAAAGGAGGCTACACCGATGTTTGAAGAATTCTATGAGATGTACGAGCCCGAGGAGCAGGAAGTGGTCGCTCTGATCAATCGCTGCATTGGTGGCGGATTTAACTGGAAAGGCAACTTTTGGGAAATGACCGTTGTGACGCTGGGTATCATGTTCTGTGACACCGGCAAGGTCAGCACCAAAGAGGAGCGGCTGGATTGGCCGGTCACCGAGGAGGAACGCAATAGCGACAAGGGCTGGGGACGCTTTAGCAAGGAGCAGATCTGCCGCCTGAAGATCCGCCGGATGAAAGAAGAATTGGCAAAGGATCTGGTGGTGCGGCCCTGGTGCATCGCAGAGGTCATCAAGGCCCATGAGGACTGCCCGGAGCTGCAGGCCGTTCTGGACGAATACCACAAGCCGGTGGTGATCCAGGACCAGGTGCTGGGAGAACTGACACTGGACAAGGACTATGATACCTTTGAGGGTGAGATCCAGTGGTGCGGAAAGGATGTGAGCCTTTCTCTGGAAGTCAATGCCGAGAGCAAGCCATCCTGGACCCGTGCCCGCAGCGCCGCCAAGAAGCTGCTGGCCGACTGTGAAACCTGGGACAAGGCCATGCGGGAGCTTGCGGCAAAGAACCTGACTGGGCTGGCCAACGACTGGCTCTCCCAGGACGAGGAAAACCCCCGCAATCCGGAAACCGACCCCATCACAGAGGAGGAGTTTGCCCGGCGGATCAGCCTGACGAGCCTGTCCGTCACCTCCGGCGGCAGCTTCACCGCCTGGTTTGACTGCGACGAGATGTTTACCGACCATGCGGTGACGGTCTACGGCTCCTTGAAAAAGGGCCTCAAAACTGCCAACATTGAGGGGTAAGGAGACGCCTATGAAACTGCATGAGTACTGGCTTGGGCTGCATCCCCTTGATTGGGAATTTTGCTTTATGCCAGTGCAAACCTATAAAAACTTCATCACAGAGCAGTATCATAAAAACCCCGCTTTTTACAATATATCAGCGGGTTCTATTGAGAAGGTATTGGCACACATTGATGCCATTTTATACGCCGCCATGGAGGATTGGAACGAAGCTACGAACCATGCTGCCCTGCGATGTCCTCCAATGATTTTCCCTCTCCCAAAGGGACAGGAGAGCCATGCGGCAGAATTTGCTGTCATTCTCAAGATGGATGACGACGGAGACACAGTCGTCTATTCGCCAATTCCATTGCCCCATCTTGAAAACCACTAAGGAAGTGTATCTATGAAGCTGAACTGTAAACGCATTGATTTTACATACACGCCCGGCGAGGAAATCTTCACCTTTCCCGAGGAATCAGGACTATCCTTTATCTTCGATGTAGAGGAGGAACTGACTGCTGATCCTGCCGCCATGGACGCGGTGGGGAAAATGCTGGATGAGGCGGAGGAACTGGCGGGAAAGGCCAAAGCCGCCATCAAAGCGGCGCTGGCGGACGAGGGTGACCCCTACCACGATGCTGTGGCCTTTTTCATGCGGTTCCACCGGGACGAGGTGCCCCCTGACATTGCGGCGGAGCTTTTTCCGGGAACCGATCCGGCCCAGCTGTCCTTTGCCGAAATGGTGGACTTTCTGCGGCTCAAGCGGTTCGGCAGTCTGGTGGATGACGAGATGGAACAACAAGTTTTCATTATGGATCTGTCCTTCAACCCGGAGATCACCGATGAACTGATGGTGGTCTATTTTGATTTGAACCAGGAGATTTTCTGTATCACCCACGAAAGCTGAGGAGGTACCCCATGATCAAAGAGCGCATCCCCATCTCCGGCGACCTCAAAAGCAGGGTCAAACAGTTGATGGAGTACGCCGGATGGCAGGAAGGGCGAAAAGTGGACATCTCCATTGCGGAGAAGTATTACGCCGATCATGGCGTCCCGATGATAAAGGCCACCCAGCGGTTTTACCGGAAATACTTCGGCCTGTGCTGTCAGTGGTATTTGGCGCAGAAAAAACTGAACTGGGCGGCTGACTTCCAATTCGCTTTGTTCCCTTACCTGGTCAACGGGATCAAAAACCATTTGGAAGAAGCCTATTTTCGGGATATGTCCGGCTGTGAACTGGCAGAGATCGAACAGGCTGCCGGTGAAAAATGCCAGCCCATCGGTCATATCGGCTATTACTACCCGGCGGAGGTTTGGATCTCCGAGTACGGGAAACTGTATGCGAAATATGAGTATCAGGATGAGATCGAGTGCTTTCCGGATGTGTTTGCCCTGATCGAACGGGACCTGCGGCAGTGTAAATTTGATTCCGCTGCCATGAAAACGGTTGAGGCACTGGATGGAAAACTGTGAGGACGCAGCAAGGAGGAACCACCATGAATATGAAAGAAAAATTGGAGTCCCTGGCCAAAAACAGCATTCAGCTGAAAATTGCCAGAAAAGAAACATACAAGCTGGGCGCTACCCGCTTCGGCGGGAAGCCGGATGTTCCGCCAGACTTCGTTTGGCCCACCTATGAGGGCGAGAGCTATGACCATGTGGTGAAAGATCGTCCTCTCACTTTCCTGGCTCAGTTCAACTGTGCGGAGTTGGCCCAGTTTGATAAGGAACATCTTCTGCCTGATCACGGCCTGCTCTCCTTCTTCTATGAAACGGACACCCAGTGCTGGGGCTATGACCCCAAGAATCAGGGCTGTGCCCGTGTCTACTGGTTTGAGGACATGTCCGCGCTGTCCGCCGCTGACTTCCCGGCAGATATGGGAGAGGATTTCAAGTTTCCCATGGTCAAGATCAAGCTGGATGCCAAGACCTCCTATCCTTCCTGGCAGGACTTCAGCGAGATGTTCCCGGATGAAAAGGATGACGACGCTTTCAACGATGCTTTGGATGAACTGACTGGCGAGAACCCCGAGAACCCGGATGATCGCTCCCAGCTGCTGGGCTGGCCCGATGTGATCCAGAACAGCATGTTTGACGAGTGCGACCTGGTGACTCAGGGCTACTATCTGGGGAACGGCTGGCTCAATATCCCCAAGGAGGTCCGTCAGCGGGCAGAAGAAACGGCCCGTGACCGCTGGATTCTGCTGTTCCAGCTGGATATCGTGGAGCTTGGCGACTTTGAGCTGATGTTCGGAGACTGCGGGCATATCTATTTCTACATCACCAAAGAGGATCTGGCCGCCCGCCGCTTTGACCGGATCTGGCTGATCCTCCAGTGCTATTAAAATCATGAAACAGAACTTTACGGCTTGGCGCAATCAAATATTGCAGAATCCCCAGAACATTTCACCTCTGAAATTTGGAATGTCACAGGATGAGGTGATAGAAATTTTCGGCAAGCCCGATGCCGTTTCCACCATGAGAAGCGACGGGAAACCTCTAATCCTCAAATATCATGACATTGAACTGCATTTCGATAGAAAGGCTCCTCATGGGCTGCATTTGGTTTATAGTGACGATGAAATCGAGCTGAGCATAACAAATCATCACAAAGAACTGCTGCAGCCGATCACAAACATAGAGCCGGTGTACAATGAGTTTTTGAACCGCCCCATATTGTGCGGACAGTACAAAAAAGAGGCCTGCAAGGGGTA
>ERZ1090880.85-NODE-85-length-56789-cov-44.897910_pt1 | contig 56789 bp, 53 predicted proteins | sample MGYA00478471_ERZ1090880 | MGnify/ENA primary metagenome ERZ1090880 (study PRJEB33644, sample SAMEA5815734) | chicken gut metagenome | biome: Chicken; feature: Gastrointestinal Tract; material: Caecum | place: Ireland | collected 2019-01-01 | study: A study of the... | reverse complement strand
CCCAGAAGCTGCACGCCCGCGGCCCCATGGGCCTGGCCGAGCTGTGCACCTACAAATACATCATCCGGGGCGACGGCCAGATCCGCGCATAAAACAGTCCCTATTATAATAAGGTATAGCGGGGCGCTTTTCTGCCCCGTACAGACAGCGAAAGAGCCGTGGAGCGGCAAACTCCACGGCTCTTTTTTGTGCGTTTATGGCGCGGCGGGAAAGCGCGGGCTTACTCCAGGCCGGCCATCTGCTTGATGGCCTTGATGGCGAAGGTCAGGGTGCGGCCGCAGGCGGTGCCGCCCATGACGCAGGGGTAGTTGTTCTGGAAGAAGCTGCCCGACATGTCACCGGTGACATACAGGCCGGGGATGGGCTCGTTGCGGTCGTCCTTGGCCTGGCAGTTGGGGGTGATGGAAATGCCCTGCAGGCTGCACAGCAGGCTGGCGCCCAGCCAGCAGCCGTAGAAGGGCGCGGTCCGGATGGCGCTCAGGCGGCTGGCCGGCTTGCCGAAGTCCTCGTCCTTCTGGGCGTCGTACAGCTCGTTGTAGCGCTCGACGGTGGCGATAAAGGTATCCTTGTCCGCGCCGGCAAACCCCATCTTGTCGGCCAGCTCCTCGATGGTGTCGGCCTTCATGATCAGGCCCTCGGCCTCGTACTGCTCCAGCTGGCTTTCCATCATGCCAGGGATGTAGCGGGTCAGCGCCGAGCAGCCGATGGTGTGGAAGCGGTCCACGTCCTCCCGGAAATTGGCGTCGTGGATCATGGCGTAGACGTGGCCCGGCTGCTGGAAGGAGGCGTGAGAGGCGTTGTCGTATTCCTGGCTTTCGTTCATGAAGCGCTCGCCGTGGCGGTTGACCTTCAGGAAAGGCTGGCTGCCGGGGTTGTACTGGCCCACGGTGCCGGGGAACGCCTTGCCGCCGAAGGAGGAGGCAGACTCCACATAGCCCGAGTCCACCCCAGGGGCCACCAGGCCGCGGTCGAACAGGACCGGCGCAGCTTCGGCGTCCAGGTGGGCGCCGGCCCAGATGGCGGCGCGGATGCCGTAGCCCTTGTCGGCGGGCGCGTAGGAGCAGGCGGTGGTGACACTGGTGCCCAGGGGGTCCAGCTTTTCCATCATGTAGGGGTTGCCGGCGTAGCCGCCGCAGGCCAGCAGCACGCCCTGGGACGCGTTGATCCGGATGAAGTGGCCGTCCTCGGTGTTCTGGGCGATGAGGCCGGTGATGCGGCCGTCGCCGTCCTTTTCCAGCTTGGCCAGGCCGGTGTGGAAATCCACGGCGTAGCCCAGGCTTTCGATGTACTCCTGGAACACCACATTGCGGGGCTTTTCGGCGCTGCTGTAGTCCACCTGCTGGACCGGGAACATCAGCTTGGTCTGGCTGATCTGGGTGTCGTCGGGCCACTTAGCCTCGTCGCCCAGGGTCAGGTTGCAGGTGTAGTTGTAGGGTGCGCTCTCCAGGATACCGGCCACGAAGTCGTGCATGGCGGCCGACTCGTCGATCCAGGTCTTGACCACCCGCTGGTCGCACCGGCCGCCCATGCTGCGGGAGATCTCGCTCAGCAGCTCGGCGCGGTCCACCGGGGGCACGCCCTGCTTCTGGGCCTCGCTGCTGTCGATGGTGCCGTACCAGTGGCGGGTCTCCATGACGGCGGAGTTCTGCTCGATGATGCGGAAGTTCAGGCCCTTCTGGGCGGCGTAGGCGGCGGCGCACATGCCGCCGTTGCCCGCGCCCACGATGACGATGTCGGTGTCCCAGGTCTCGGTGATGGCGGCCTCGTCGATGTCGGGCTCAGTGCCCAGCCAGTCGTTCTCGTCGCCGGTGGGCAGCTGGACCGCGGTGACCACCGCCTCGCCCTTGGCCTGGGCGTAGCAGCTCTGGGCCGCCTTCATGACGGCGTCGGAGGTGATGGTGGACCCGGAAACGCCGTCGATCTCGGCGGAGCCGGCTTCCAGCAGCTGCTGGCGCAGCTCGTCGGCGGCGGCCGCGCCGTAGGAGGCGGTCTCGCCGGAGGTGTCCACCACCACGTCGGTGACGGCGGTCTCCGAGAAGGTCATGGTGACCTTGACAGTGGAGGAAATGCCCTCGGCGGTGCCCTCATAGGTGCCGGGGATGTAGGTAGCGCCAGACGCCACCGAGCCCGCGCCCGAGGAAACGGCGCTGGACGCAGCCGAGCTGGCCGACTCGCAGGCAGCCAGCGCGCCGGCGGTGACGCCACTCATGGCCGCAGCCGCGGCGATCTTGAGGAAACCTTTGCGGGAAATCTTGTTCATGGGGGATCCTTTTCCTTTCTGCTCTTTTCGCTTCGTATTCCACTTACCCTGCCCGGCGCACTGGGCGCCAGGGCATACAGGCAGAAAACCCGCGCCGCCTTCCGCGTGCAGGCTTCCCGCTCCTTCTTTATAAATAATAACATAATCGAGTTTTTTTGTCCATCACTCCTTGCTTCATTTTGTGGTGCAGACTAGTACAATATGGATGCAATTTCTGGTAAACGAATCGTAGAGTACGTCCGCACGCGCAAAACCGCCTTTCTCAACGCCCCATCGGTTGCAGCCGGCCCGCCGGGGTGTTATACTTTTTCCAAAAGGAGGCGATCGTATGGATGCACAGAAATTCGGCGCATTCATCGCCGAGATGCGCAAAGCCCGCGGCCTCACCCAGGCCGCCCTGGCCGCGCAGCTCCACGTCACCGACAAGGCCGTCAGCCGGTGGGAGCGGGGAGTTTCCCTCAACTAAAGATACCTCCAGCCCGCGCTGAACCATCCTGTCCAAAATATAAGAACCGGCAGCTTCCCGTCCCGGGAGGCCGCCGGTTTTGTTTGCGTTTCTGTGCATTTTACAGTATACTAAATAATTAGAAGCAAAATCTGGAACAATCGGAGGACCGTATGATTACAGGCGCCATCAAAAACAAAGTAGACAAAATCTGGACGGACATCTGGGCCGGCGGCATCACCAACCCGCTGACAGTGATCGAACAGCTCACCTATTTGATGTTCATCCGCTCCCTCGACGAAAAAGAGCTGGAGACCGAAGAATTTGAAAACATGAGCGGCGAGAAGATGGACAAGATCTTCCCCCAGTCTCTGATTGGGCAGTCCATGCGCTGGAGCAAGTTCAAGAATGACGACCCGCGCGACATTTACGATGTCATTTCCCAGCGGGTGTTCCCCGCCATCAAAAACATGAAACACGGCCGTCTGCCTGACTTCACGCCGCAGGGCGAGATGATCGAGATCGCAGGCGGCGGCGGGGACGGCGCCGAAAAAGATACCGCCTTTGCCCGGTACATGAGCGACGCCATGTTCCTGATCCCCACCCCGCAGGTGCTGCAAAAAATCATCACCGAGCTGGACGACCTGTACGAGCACGACATTTCCGATTTGGATATGCAGGGCGACCTGTATGAGTATATGCTGGGCAAACTGTCCACCGCCGGCCAGAACGGCCAGTTCCGCACACCCCGCCACATCATCCAGATGATGGTGGAGCTGGTGCAGCCCACCCCCGACGACACCATCTGCGACCCGGCCTGCGGCACGGCTGGCTTTCTGGTGGCTTCGGCGGAGTACATCCGCAGCCACTATGAAGATACCATGACAACTAACCAGTGGGAGCATTTCTCCGGGCCGATGTTTACCGGCTTTGACACCGACCGCACCATGCTGCGGCTGTCGGCAATGAACCTGATGCTCCATTCCATTACACACCCCGAAATTGACTACCAGGACAGCGTGTCCAAGCAAAACCAAATTCGTGATAAATACACCATCTGCCTGGCGAATCCGCCCTTCAAAGGGACCGTTGACGCCGAAAGTATCAACGATGATTTGAAAGCCGTCACCAACACGAAAAAGACCGAACTTCTCTTTCTGGCGCTATTCCTGCGGATGCTGAAAAAGGGCGGCCGGTGCGCCTGCATCGTGCCGGACGGCGTGCTATTCGGCTCTTCCCGGGCCCATAAGGCCATCCGCAAGGAGCTGGTAGAGAATCACCAGCTGCGGGCGGTGATCTCGATGCCCTCCGGCGTATTCAAGCCCTATGCGGGGGTGTCCACGGCGGTGCTGGTGTTCACCAAGACCGGCGCGGGCGGCACAGAAAACGTCTGGTTCTACGATATGAAAGCCGACGGCTTCTCTTTGGACGACAAGCGCACCGAGACTGCCGACAACGACATTCCCGACATCATCGCCCGCTTCCACCATCCGGAGCAGGAAACCGCCCGCCGGCGGACGGACCAGAGCTTCTTTGTCCCGAAACAGGAAATTGCGGACAACGACTATGACCTGTCCATCAACAAGTACAAAAAGGTCGAGTATGTCCCGGTGGAATATCCCTCCACCGCGGAATTGATGTCCGACCTGCATGAGCTGGAAATGGAGATCACCGCAGGGCTGGAGGAATTGGAGGGGATGTTGTGACACCCCATATAGATATTGTCGAAATGTATTTTACAGCGTGTAAATTTTCAGATTGTGCAGACTTTTGCATGAGAGCACAACAAGAAAGAGAAATACCGCCATATTTCTATACAAACCCAGGAATTGTAAATGCAGCCTTCTCTTGTGAGGTGTTCTTAAAGTTGTTGTTACACTTGGAACAAATCAATTACAAAAAGGAGCACAAATTAAAGCAGTTATTTGAAATGCTGCCTCCAAAAATCAAGGAAGCAATAAAATACAAAACAATTGAAAAATGCGGACATTGGAACAATGCTTGGCGGCAAGAAATCTTATCTCAAATTTCTGATGCTTTTATCAAATGGCGGTATGTCTATGAAACTGACTGGACTAAAAATGCAGCAATTCATATTGACATAAGTTATTTATTCGCATTTAGAGACGCCTTAAGGGTAATGTGTGAAAAGGAACTAGAAACTAAAACCGGGCCGAATGGGGTGTTGTAATGGCAAAAATAAAAGATGTAATCTTTGAATATTCTGTTCGTAACAAGGCAGATGAGAATATCAATGTATATAGTGTTACAAACGAAAAGGGATTTTGCACAGATTATTTTAGCAAAGAAGTTGCCAGCAAAGATAAAACCACTTATAAAATCGTTCCAAGAGGTTACTTTGCCTATAATCCCTCTAGAATCAATGTTGGCTCTATAGATTGGCAAAATCACGAAGATAGGGTTATTGTAAGCCCTCTTTATGTGGTTTTTGGAGTGTCCGAGCACGTTGACCAACAATACCTTCTATATTATCTTAAAAGTGACATTATGTTGTCTCTTATTAAGGAAAGTGCAACAGGTAGTGTCCGAGATAATTTAAAATTATCTACTCTAGAAGAATTTCCCATAAACTTACGCCCTATCGACGAGCAACACCACATCGCCGCTGTGCTGGATAAGGTCAGCGACTTGATAGCCAAGCGTAAGCAGCAGTTGGACAAGCTGGATGAATTGGTGAAATCCCGATTTATCGAGATGTTTGGTGATCCTTTGCATCCGGTTCACAGCAGAGCACTTGGTGATGTTGCTATGTTAGAACGCGGACGTTTTTCACCCAGACCAAGAAACGATCCGCGTTATTATGGGGGAGATTATCCCTTTATCCAGACGGGAGATATTGCAGGCTGTGGGCACAGGCTATCTGAATATAGACAAACCCTTAATGAAAAGGGCATTCATGTTAGCAAAAAATTCTCGGCTGGCACAATCGTCATAGCTATTGTCGGTGCCACTATTGGAGCAACGGCCATTTTAGAAATAGATGTGTATGCACCTGATAGTGTTATTGGGATCAGCGTGAACGATGAATTATACAACAATGTTTTTATGGAAGCACTATTACAGTTCTGGCAACCGGAATTAGTGCGCATAGCACCAGAATCCGCAAGAGCCAACATCAATTTAAGGATACTTCAAAGCATTCCGATAATTGATGTCGAACTTCCACGTCAGTTACAGTTTGCATCCTTCGTCGAACAAACCGACAAATCAAAATTGACAATACAACGTAGCTGTGATAAACTGGAAGTGTTAAAAAAGGCGCTGATGCAGCGGTATTTTGGGTGAGAATTGGGGTGTGTAAAGTGGATGAATACAAAATCACTATGGGCATTGAGCCGACAAATGACTACATAAAGGCCAAGAAAGATATTATGCAGGCAATGGAATCCATTCAAAAACTACCTCCGATAGAGCAGCGGAGATTGGCAGAGGAAATCATGGGAAGCGCACAAGTTGAAATGCTCTATGAAGTATTTCGCAGATATTGGAGATCATAAAATGGAAAAAGTAGTTAATGCCATTAGAAGTTTTGTAAATGGAATCAAAGAAATCATCGAAATTTTCAAACCTTCTAAAAAGCAGGAAGAAAAGAACGCTAGCGGCGTATATATAGAGCAACATCAGGATGGTCAAAATAATACACAAATTGGAATTCAAATCAATTATAGAAAGGATGAATAAGTATTGAACGAGCAAAGCAACGAAGTAACGCAGCGTGCTGCCATTGGTAGTAATACCACTCAGATTGGAGTGCAAAATAACTATTATGAAATGACGCCCGAGCAAGCTTGCCAAACGGCAATAAACTTATTTATGCAAAACTTTCCCAAACTTGAAAATATAGCAAGAGAAATAGCTGAAAAACGAGCAAACGAATTTTGCCAAGAAGCAGTACAAAAAATAGTAAAACATGGTATTAAAAATTTTAGCCCTTTTGCAGACCCAGATGTTCAATATGCTCTATATGAAGCACAGAAAAATTATGCAAGATTTGGAACATCAGAAATGTTAAGCACACTTACAGAACTGGTTGCAAAAAGAATAAATCATGACGGCGATTTCGTTCTAAAAGTAGCGATAGACAAAGCTTTAGAAATTGCTCCATTGTTGAGTCAAAAGCAGTTAAATTTTCTGTCACTACTATTTATGTGTACCAAAACAAAGTCAAGCGACATAAAAACAATTCAGGATCTTAAGTCCAGACTTGATCTCTATGTTCATCTGTGGGGGGATGCTGATTTTGATTCCAGGGATTATCTAAATATGCTAGGGTGTTTACAAATAAGGATCAACAATATGGTCCGTTATCTTGCCAACGAGTATGATTTGCCTCAGGCTGATGTGGAAAATATATGCCCTGAACAAATAAAGAAATTGTCTGGCGATCATACGACATCCCACATCGGGACAATTTTAGCAATCACAAATTCAGAAGTGAATCATGGTTTAAAATTAGACCCTAAAATATGGGTTACTTAAGTGTTTTATAATATCTTATCTGTTTGACGCTCCCTCAGTCTCGCTGACACTCGACAGCTCCTTTGTGAACACCCCTCAGTCACCTGCGGTGACAGCTCCCCTTAAAAGGGGAGCCTGCCCGTACCCATTGCCTCCCCTTTTAAGGGGAGGTGGCTGCGTAAGCAGCCGGAGGGGTGTCCTCCTGCAAGGGGAGGTGCCGAGCATAGCGAGGCGGAGGGGTGTTCCGACGGAAGCGGCTGCGAAGCAGGCGGATGGGTACTCAACGGGTCAGGAGTCAGTCGGCCGGAGAGGTGCAGACCGCAGCCGAAGGTTGCTTTTCGGGAAAGGAGGATTTTATGCCACATTTGCCTCGGGATCTTCGTCTTGCAGAGCGTGCCAGAGAATTGCGAAAAAATATGACGCCCCAGGAACGGCACCTTTGGTATGATTTTCTCCGCACATATCCTGTCAAATTTTACCGTCAAAGGATCATAGACTTTTTTATCGTGGATTTCTACTGTGCGTCCGCAAAACTCGTGGTGGAAATCGACGGTTCCCAGCATTACACCGAGCAGGGCCAGGCTTACGATGCCGAGCGCAGTGCGATCCTGTCGCAGTATCACTTGAAAGTGCTGCGCTTCTCAAACCGCGAGATCGGCTCGCATTTTGAGGGTGTGTGCAGACAAATCCATACAGAAGTACAAACCAGACTGGCAGGTGATTGATGGTGACCAACTTCTCTTTCCTCTCGCAAAAAACAGAATACGCCCTCTTTGCGCCGGCCTGCATGGAGGCCGAGAAAATCTTTGCCTCTGCCCCGGCCATGTGCGCAGTGGGCTGCCGGAAGGCGCTGGAGTTGGCGGTAAAGTGGGTCTATGCGGCGGACAAGACTATGAAAATGCCCTACAAGGACAATTTGCAGTCCCTCATTCACGAACCCTCTTTCCGTTTCGCTGTGGACTCCGACACTTGGGGCAAGATGCCGTTCATCATCAAGCTGGGAAACCTGGCGGTACATACGGAACGCAGCGTGCAGCCGGGCGACGCGCTGGCCTCTCTGCGGGGGCTGTTTGAGTTTGTGCAGTGGATCGACTATTGCTATGGCGCGGACTATCAGGAACGCATCTTTGACGAAAACCTTGTCCCCACCGAAAAGGTGACGGTGGACACCCAAAAGATCAAGGAGCAGGAGAGCCTGCTGGATGAAAAAGAGGCGGAGATCGCCGCGCTGCGCAGGCAGATCGAGCAGATGTCCGCCCAATACACCGCCGGGAAAGAGCAGCATCAACAGGAGCGCGCCTTCCAGCCGGAGGACCTCTCGGAATTCAAGACCCGCAAAATCTACATCGACGTGGACCTCAAACTGATGGGCTGGAAGTTCACCGGCGCGGACGCAGACGTGCAGGAGGAATACCCTGTAGAGGGCATGGCCGGCGTGGCAGGTCAGATGGGCTATTGCGACTATGTGCTGTTTGGCAAGGACGGCCTTCCGCTGGCGGTGGTGGAAGCCAAGCGCACCAGCAAGGACCCCAACATCGGGCGGAAGCAGGCGGTTTTGTACGCGAACTGCTTGGAGCGCAAATTCGGCCGCCGCCCCATGATGTTCACCACCAACGGATTTGAAACCTACTTCTGGGACGACCAGACCGCCCCGCAGCGGAAAGTCAGCGGCATTTTCAGCAAAGACGACCTGCAAAAACTGATGAACCGCCGCGCCGAGCGGCTGGACTTGATGGCCGTCCCCATCGACGACAAAATCACCGACCGCTACTACCAGAAAGAGGCCATCCGGGCGGTGTGCGGGCAGATCGCACAGGGGTTCCGCAAGCATCTGCTGGTGATGGCTACCGGCACCGGAAAGACCCGGACTGCGTCCAGCCTGACCGATGTGCTCAGCCGCGGCAAATGGGTCACAAATATCCTATTCCTGGCCGACCGCACCGCGCTGGTGAAGCAGGCAAAGGACGATTTTAAGCGGTATCTCCCGGATATGTCTCTGTGCAATTTGTGCTCCAACAAGGACGACCGAAATGCTCGGATTGTGTTTTCCACTTACCCGACGATTTTGAATGCCATCGATGATACGAAATCCAAAGATGGCCGCCAGTTGTTTACTCCGGCGCATTTTGATTTGATCATCATTGACGAAAGCCACCGGAGCATCTTTAAAAAGTATCGGGCCATCTTTGAATATTTTGACGCACTCATGGTAGGTCTGACCGCCACGCCGAAAACAGATGTAGACCGGAACACCTACGACTTTTTCGAGATGGAAAACGGCGTCCCCACCTACGCCTACGATTACGAAACGGCGGTTGAGCAGGACCACGTATTGGTACCGTATTACAACTACGAGGTAAAGACCAAATTTCTGGAGGAAGGCATCGCCTACGACGACCTGTCGGATGAGGACAAGGAACGGTATGAGGACGACTTCATTGAAGATGGTCAACTGCCGGACTTTATTCCCTCCGCCGACCTCAACAAATTCGTGTTCAACGAGACGACCGTTGACATCGTGCTGCAGGACCTGATGGAGCGTGGCATCAAGGTGGCGGGCGGCGACCGGCTGGGTAAAACCATTATCTTTGCACAGAATAAACGCCACGCCGAATTCATTCTGGAGAGGTTCAATAAACTCTACCCGCAATACCATGGCACGTTTGCCCAGCGTGTAACTTGCGACGATACCTATGCCCAGACCATCATTGATGATTTCAAACAGCCGGAAAAAGAACCGCACATTGCGGTGTCCGTGGATATGATGGACACCGGCATCGATGTGCCGGAGTGCGTCAACCTGGTGTTTTTCAAAAAAGTGCGGTCAAAAGCGAAATTCTGGCAGATGATTGGCCGCGGCACCCGGCTGTGCAAGGGATTGTCCTGTGTGGATCAGATCGATGGAATCTACACGGATAAGCGCCGTTTCTTGATTTTTGATTACTGCGGAAATTTTGAATTCTTCCGGGAACATAAGGAAGGGTATGAAGCCAGGGAAACAAAGACCTTGTCGGAAAATATTTTCGGCAAGCAAATCAAAATTGCTATGGCTTTGCAGGAAAGCGCCTTTGCCGGGGCGGACTATCAAGCATGGAGAAATGAGATTGTCGATATCTGCCATAAGCAGGTCGTGGAATTGAACCAAGAGCTGATTTCTGTAAAACTGCGGATACAGTACGTAGAAAAATACAAAAAGCGAGATGCCTTTCTTTCCCTCAGCGAGGGAGATAAAGGCGAGTTGTTGACGCAAATTGCACCGCTGGTACAGTCAGATGAGCCTGACGAGTGTGCAAAGAGGTTCGACAATTTTATGTATGGGCTGATCCTGGCGGACATCGAGCAGATGCCGGCCTTCAAGTATGCCAAAAAGCAACTGTGTGACACCGCTTCCCTGCTGGAGCGTAAGGCCAGCATCCCGCAGATCAAGGCGAAACTGCCCGTCCTTCAGGAGATCCACACCGATGCATTTTGGGACGCAGATGATATTTTATTGTTTGAGCATGTTCGGAAAGAATTGCGGGAACTCATTCAATTTTTAGATGACAGCGGTGGAGCACAAAGTCAAATCGTCACCAAATTGACCGACCCGATTATTGACAGCCAGGAGGGTGTCCAGCTGGAAGTCGCCTATGACTTTGAGGACTACCGCGCCAAGGTCAACCGCTATGTCAATGAGCACGGAAATACATTAGCCATTTACAAATTGACCCATAATATCCCGCTGACCATAGGCGACTATCAGGAGCTGGAACGGGTGCTGACAAGCGAACTCGGGAGCAAAGAAGATTATAAGCGGGAATTTGGAGATACGCCGTTTGGCTTGCTCATCCGCAAGATCGCCAAGCTGGACCACCAAGCGGCCATGCAAGCGTTTTCCGCTTTTATCAATGACCAATCCCTGAATCAGAATCAGATTGCCTTTGTAAACAAGATCATTCATCATATTGAATTGAATGGCTATATGGAAAATGTCTCGGAACTTGCAAAGCCCCCGTTTGATAAGCCCGTCGGTTTTATCAAGTTATTTGATGCCAAGACCAGGACCGCATTGGTACAAACCATCGATCAGGTTCGAGAAAACGCAACTAAAATTACAGCATCATAAGCTATGAAACAGGCACAGGGATTTGACCACAAGTCAGGTCAAATTCCTGTGCCTATTTTTATCTGTTCGGCCAGCGCAGCTATCGTGAGGGAATGGGATGATTACCCCCGCGCGAACAGGTGGTGTATCCAGAGAAATGCGCCTCTTTGGCCCTGGATTTCCAGTAGGAGCGAGCAGGCCTATTGGCACACGGCTTTGGTAGCGTAAATTGAATAGCTCAACAGCCCGTACTGTAGGCGCATCAGAGGTTACAAAAGAAACACAACAGAGGCAATCTCACGGCGGATTTCGTTTATACTGAGATGGAAGCGTTCGCAGAACGCGCAGCCGCAGAAGGAACTTCTGCGTTCCATGGGGTTTGGGGCGAGCACCAACAAGTATCGTCTGGCAAAATGGATAGCCAGACGAATTGCTTGCTGGAACATTTGGTACCAGCAAGCACTGCTTGCGACAACCACGTTCGCTTTTGAACATTTACAGCCAGTAAACTATGCAGCACCCAAACTCAAACCACAATTAAAAATTTGTTGACATGGGTTTTCTTTTGGCGTTCTGTCAAAATTTTCAGTTTCTTTTATTGCAGCCTGCTGAAATTCACTCATTGGTGTAAGAAATGGTTGACGTTTTATATCATCTCGTGGTATACTCACCAAACAATTGAATATAGAAAATTCATTATAGATATTTCAGCTCGATTCTCAAAGCATTCAGAGCAATCGGAGCAGTTTTAGAACAAATTGAATCGCTACATAAAACGGAACTGGAGGCCTCCCAAAAAGGGAGAGCTTTTCCGGTCTGTTTGTGTAGCGATTTTTTGCTTCCATTGCCTGTTTGCACTTTGAGAACCGAACGACCGTCTGCATGGAATACCCGGCCAGGACCTCCTGAAGGAGCGAGCCGGACAACGCCGCCGGAAGGGGGCAGGAAGCTCATGCAGGGAGAACGGCAAATCTGCCCGGCTGTTACAGCTTTGTAGGCGTGGGCTTTTTGCCCACACCTAGATAGCCGTAACGCTTCACGGAAAGAGCGTTACAACTATGTGGTTCTGGTCATTTTGACCACAGCCACATAACCGTAACAAGGCCGCATTACATTTATGTGCTTGTTCCCTTTTTGGGAACAAGCAACCTCAACCATGTTACAGAAAAACGGTAGTGACCGTTTCGTTCACAACCTCATACCTGTAACACTCTACCCGGAAAGGAGGACTCCTGCTATGACGACCGAACAATGGGAACGTGAAAACCAGGACATCTTAAAGACCATGTATGAAACAGGCGGCTACGGCGTCCGGCAATTCCGCTGCGGATACTGCCGCAAGCTGCTTTATACCCAGACCTACAACCGAAAATATTGCCGCTACGAGACCTGCGGCCACAAGGCTCTCAACCTCCGCAACAGCATCCGGCGGCGTCGGGTGCGGGGTGAGTTGACCTGCGCCTGTTGTGGTAAAACTTTTGACCCTGTACGAGCTGACACCAGGTTCTGCTCAAACGCCTGCCGGCAAAAGAGCTACCGGCAGCGTGTCGCAGAAGCCGCGGCTCAATGAGTCGCTCCCCTCTTGGGACCGGTGATTTCGTATATGGGAGAACTTGGCCTTTTTGCTATGTACGTATGTACGAAGTCTGTACGCACGTACATAGCAAATCATCTGAAACGCACTATACACGCCATTCTTTATGAAGCTAAAGTAGTCTGGGTCAAAGCGGCCCGGATCAACCGGTTCCGATCAAGTCCTCCTTGAAATCAACGGACAGATTTTATCCGTTGAATAGCATTTTACCCAAAACGCACCATATAAAAAATTACTCACTTTCATATTACCACAGAAAAGAATTTCGGTAGCGGCTACCGAAATTCTTTTTTCTTGCCTGCCAATACAACCTTTTCAGAAAAAAGGAGGGATCGCGTGACGAACTTTTTTGAATCCGAACTCTTTGAACCCATCGACCTGTGTTCCTGTTTCGACCCTATCTTTGACCCGCCTCCCGAACAGGAGGCCGCATGGAATTTTTCTGAGCCAGAACCCACCCTGGAAAACACCTCTTTTTATGCCACTGACCCCGACGGCACTGAGTATTTCTACTGCGGCGGCACCCGTATCAAGATCAGTGAGCGCTTCACCTCCCAGGGCAAGGAAATGGAGCACCTTATGGAGGATGTCATCCAGTTTGCGGCCAGGCTTGCCTGACACGCCCGATTGTTTTCGCCAACAAATTCTTGCAAAGACGTTGATTCCGGCCCACACTTACGGTACAATAAAGTTGGAAGCATGGTAAGCGTGGGTTGTTTCAGCGCAAAGGAGGATTTTCGGATGAAACAACCGAACAGCGCAAAACTCTATAACACCGCTTTGTATATGCGCCTCAGCCGGGACGACGAGAACTACGGCGACAGCGTCAGTATTGAGACCCAACGAACCATCCTGCGTCAGTATGCCGCCGAACACGGCCTGCACGTTTTCTCCGAATATGTAGACGATGGCTGGAGCGGCACCAATTTTGAGCGGCCCGGTTTCCAGCGGATGATGGACGATGTGGAGGCCGGCAAGGTCAACTGTATCGTGACTAAAGACCTGAGCCGTTTTGGACGCGAGCACGTCATGATGGACTACTATCTGGAGTTCATTTTCCCGGAAAAGCAGGTCCGCTATATCTCTGTCACTGAGAACGAGGACACCGAAAAGGGACTGTCCGATTTCGTCCCCTTCAAGAATCTGTTCAACGAGTGGTTCGCCAAGGATACCAGCCGCAAGGTCAAAGCTGCCCTTCACGCCAAATTCGCCGCCGGACAGCGCACCTTCGCCTACGCGCCCCTCGGCTATAAGCGGCACCCAGAAGTCAAAAACGCACTTGCCATTGACGAGGAGACCCGCTGGATCGTGGAGAAGATCTTTGACCTGGCTGTACACGGCGCGGGAGCCGCCAGGATCACCCGCATTCTCGTCAACGAGAAAGTGCCGACTCCTGGCTGGATCAATTATAAACGGGACGGGACCTTCGCCAATATCTATGCCGGCGCGCCCGAAGAAAAAGCCTATGCCTGGACGATCGCGCAAGTCAAATCCATCTTAAAGGATGAAACTTATATCGGCAACAGCATCCACAATAAGCAGACCAATATCTCTTATAAGAACAAGAAAAAGGTCCGCAAACCGAAAGAGGAATGGTTCCGGGTGGAGAACACGCATGAACCGCTTGTCAGCAAAGAGGACTTTGCCAGGGTACAGGAACTGATCGCGACGCGCCGCCGCCAGCAGAAGGACGGCTCTACTCAGATCTTCTCGGGCTTAGTGAAATGCGCGGACTGCGGCTGGTCCCTGGCATTTAGTACCAACCGGCAGAACAAGAAGCCTTACAGCTACTACCACTGCAGCAAAAACGGACAGGGCCTGCACCAGTGCACCATGCACTATATCCGCTATGATGTTCTGTACACCTATGTCCTGGCGCGAGTCCAATACTGGGCCAGACAAGCTGCTCTCAATGAGGAGCACTTGGTACAGCGGCTTCTCCGATCCGGCGACAAGGAGCGGACAGCAAGCCAGCAAAAGCAGACAACAGAGCTGAACAAGGCAGAAAAGCGCAAAACCGAACTCGACCACCTGTTTGCCAAGATGTATGAGGATTGGGCCGCGGGGCGTATTACAGAATACAATTTCAATATGCTGTCTCAGAAGTATCAGGCGGAACAGCAGGAGCTGGCCCGGAAAATAGAAACGCTGCAAGCCGCTCTTGCCGCTCAGCAGCAGAGCGCCGCCGATGCTGAAAAGTGGGTACACCTCGTCAAGCAATACACCAACCCCACAGAACTGACAGCGGAATTGCTCAACGCCCTGATTGAAAAGATCCTGGTCCACGAAGCTGTCAAGAACCCAGACGGCACCAAAGACCAGGAAATCGAAATTTACTATCGCTTTATCGGCAAGGTAGAATGATTTTTTGAAAAACACACCCGGTGTCTTTAGATGGGGGAAACCGGGCTGGGTTTCCCTGACATCAACACCATGGAGCCGCTGGCCGCCGCCCTCGGCGTCACCGTCCTCGAGCTGATGCGCTCCGAGCGCCTGCCCGAAGGCGCCGTCTCCAACGAGGAAGCCAGCGAGGCCATCACCGACACCCTGACCTTTGCCCAGCAGCGGCGGGCCAGTCTCTTTTTTGACATCACGGCCGGGCTGGCCTGCCTGCTCTGCGCCGGGATGACCTTCTTCCTCTTTGGCACCGGGGCGGTGGCCGAGATCCTGTTTTTCTTTGGGGCTATCGGGGTCATGGTGATCGGGGTCCACCATCTTATCAGCGAGCCCACCATCTACCGGCGGCGGTATGCCGGGGTGACAGCCTGCATTGCTTTTTTCGCCATGCTGCTGTCGGGCGGCAGCCTGCTGCGCAACAGCCCTTTCACCTCCCGCTATGCCGCCCTGTTCATGGCATATTTCTTCCCCATCGTGCTGGCCTGCTGGCTGATGCTGCTGCTCCGCCGGGTGCGCGCGTGGCTGGGCGGGGAGGACCTCATCTTCTGGGGCGATTTTTTCAGCACCTCCGGGGAACTGGGAAGCGAGCTGGGCGCGAGCCTCTCGCCCAAAGCGCGCTCCCTCATCAATATCGCCTTTGCTCTTTTGCTCACGGTCGAATGCGTGTTCTATACGGTGCACTCCGTGAGCTACGCCGCCGAAACCCTGCGCACCCCGCCCGAGGAGACCGTCACCCGGCAGTACGCTGCACTCTGCCTTGAGCGGGACTTCGGCGTGGCGGAAGAACAGCTCACCGGGACCGTTTTTACCCTGACGCCCCGAGACGAATGGGAAGGCTGGGACGACCTGTATTCCTACACCTTTACCTGGCAGAGTGGAGACGGTGCGGCAAGCCAGTGCTACAGCGTCGTTTTTTACGACGACTATTCCTGCGAGGCCCTCGGCCATGGGGCGAACTTTGACGCCAGCCTAGACGCCGCCAATCGCGAGCTGTACTGGCGGATGCACGGGCTGCCGGAAACATAACGCAGGCGGCAAAGCATAAAAAACGGCGCAGCCTTTTGAGAGCCGCGCCGTTTTTCTGTATCGTTATACGCCCGCTTCGATCAGGCCCAGCTTGACGAAGGCGTTGTACAGGCCGTCCTCGTCCACGCCGTCGGTGACAAGGTCGGCCATGGCCTTGATCTCCTCGCCGCCGCTGCCCATCGCCACGCCATAGGCGCAGTATTCCAGCATGGGGATATCCACCTTGGCGTCGCCGAAGGCAATGGTGTCCTTCACGTCCGCGCCGAGATAGGCCAGCAGGTGCTGGATGGCGTTGGCCTTGGTGATGTCCTTGACGCCGATGTCGCCAAAGAGGGCGGTCTCCCCCGCGCCGCCCCAGGTGCCGTTCTGCATATCGGGGAACTGGGCTTTGGTGTCCAGAAAGTCCTGATAGCTGCCCAGCAGGTAGCTGACCTTGTTCAGGTCGTCGCGGTAGAGCTGCTCGCCCGCGCACCCAAAGATCATGTCCGGGAACGCCTGCCGCACCGTCATCTGCTCCGCGCCGGGGCGGCCTTTACGGCGGGTATATTCCTGCATGGCGGCCTGGCCGGCCGTCTCAAAGTGCTCGCTGGCAAACAGGCCGTTGTTGCTCTCGAGGTAAAATTCCAGCTTGCGGCTGTGCAGCCAGTCCACGATCCGGCGGGCCTGCTCAGGGGTGATCAGCTGGTGCATGACCACCGTGCCGTGGTCCTCCACATAGCTGCCGTTGCCGCCGATCATCCCGTCCAGGCCGATGTCCCACAGGGGCGGATAGACCTCGGCCTTGCTGCGTCCGGTGCAGATGTACACCCGGTGGCCGGCGGCCCGTGCGGCACGGATGGCCCGCACCGCCGATTCGGGCAGGTGGTTTTCGTAGTCCACCAGGGTGCCGTCCACGTCGATGAAAAGGATCTTGCGCATGATGTGTTCTCCTTCCTGCTTGTTCTCCCCGTTCCGACAGGGTCTTTTTTCTATTAAAGATACCGTATCCGCCGGTAAAAATCAATCCTGAATCCGCCGCAAAACTGCAAGGATCTTTCACAGGTTGCGTTTTGGCGCGGCGGCTTTATAATAGAGGCAGGGGTTCCCCCACATCCCACAACAGAAAGGAATGTTACCATGGAACATAACCCACAGGATATTCTTTTGCCCGCCGGTTTTGAGGAACTTGTCCGCCGGGTGGAGGCGATTCGCGCCCGCAAGGGCCGGGCCTTTGTGGCGCTGGACGGGCGGTGCGGCAGCGGCAAGACTACCCTCGCCGCCCTGCTGGCCGCCCGGTGGGACTGCACCCTGGTCCACGCCGACGACTTTTTCCTCCGCCCGGAGCAGCGCACCCCCGAGCGCATGGACCAGCCGGGGGGCAACTTTGACCGGGAGCGCTTTTTTGCCGAGGTGCTGTCCCCCCTGCTGGAAGGCCGGGACGCCTCATACCGCCCCTACGACTGCCACGCCGGCGCGCTGAAAGCGCCGGTGGCCGCTCCCCTGCGGCCGGTGGTCCTGGCAGAGGGCTCTTACACCTGCCACCCCGGCCTGTGGCCCTGTTACGACCTGCACGTCTTTGTCACCGCGCCGCTGGAGGTGCGGCTGGCGAGGCTGGCCCGCCGCCCCGGCGTTGACCTGGAGGCTTTCCGCACCCGCTGGATCCCCCTGGAGGAAACTTATTTTGCCGCGGAACGGCTCGAGCAGCGGTGCGAAATGGTGCTGCATTTCTAAACTATTTGTAAAATCCATAGCCAATTCTGCAAAATCATGCTATACTCTCTCTATCACGACCCAAAGGAGTTTTCCATGATCCGTCAAATCATCCATATCGACCAGGAAAAATGCAACGGCTGCGGTTTGTGCGCCACAGCCTGCCACGAGGGCGCTATTGAAATGGTGAACGGCAAGGCCAAACTGGTGCGCGAGCATTTCTGCGACGGCCTGGGCGACTGTCTGCCCGGCTGCCCCACCGGGGCCATCACCTTTGAACAGCGGGAAGCCCCTGCCTACGACGAAGCCGCCGTCCTGCAGGCCAAGGCCGCCGCAGCCCAGCCGGCCGGCGCGCAGCCCCACAGCCTGGGCGGCTGCCCCGGCGTCCGGGCCGCACAGTTCCAGACGGCCCCGGCGGAACCTGCTCCCGCTGCGGCCGGCAAGCCGGTATCCCGGCTGGGCCAGTGGCCGGTCCAGATCAAGCTGGCCCCCGTCCAGGCGCCGTTTTTCCAGGGGGCCAGGCTGCTGGTGGCCGCCGACTGCGCCGCCTATGCCTACGCGGCCTTCCACGAGGACTTTATGCGCGGCAAAGTGACCCTGATCGGCTGTCCCAAACTGGACGGCGTGGACTATGCCGAAAAGCTGGCCGACATCCTCCGCCTCAACGAGATCCAGAGCGTCACCATTGTGCGGATGGAGGTCCCCTGCTGCTGCGGACTGCAGTCGGCGGTCCAGCGCGCTTTGCAGGCCAGCGGCAAGTTCCTCCCCTGGCAGGTCGTCACCCTCACCCGGGACGGACGCATCCTCGCGTAAACAGAAACAGCAAAGCGGCGAAGCCTTGTCCGGCTTCGCCGCTTTTTTGCTGGGTGAGATCTGTTTTCGGTTTAGGCCAGGCCAGCCATCTGGGGCAGGATCATACTGATGGCCGGGATGTACGTCACCAGCATCAGGCCCACCAGAATGGCTACATAATAGGCCAGCATATAGGGCATGGTCTTGGCCAGGGTGGTGCGGCCCACCTTGATGGCCACGAACAGGGTGTTGCCCACGGGCGGGGTGATGTTGCCGATGCACAGGTTATACACCAGCACCAGGCCGAAGTGGATGGGGTTCATCCCAAAGGTCTGGACGATGGGCAGGAACAGCGGGGTAAAGATCAGGATCGCGGGGGTGACGTCCATGAAGGTGCCCGCGATCAGCAGGATCACGTTCATGATGAGCAGGATGATCACGGGGTTATCGGTGATGCCCAGCAGCGCGGCGGACACGGCCTGCGGGATCTGCAGGAAGGCCATGACCCAGCCCAGAATGTTGGACACGCCGATCAGAAAGACCACCATGCCGCTCATCTTGGCGCTTTCCACCACGATGTTCCAGAATTTTTTCCAGGTAATGTTGCGGTAGCAGATGCCCAGGATCAGGGCGTAGACCACGGCGATGGCCGAGCCCTCAGTGGCGCTGAAAACGCCGGCGATGATGCCGCCGATGACCACGACGATCAGGGACAGGGAGGGGATGGCCTGCAGGGTGGCCTTGCCCAGGTTGGACCAGCTGAATTTGCCGGGGGTGCCTTTATAGCCCTTCTTGCGGGCGATGATGATGGCCACCACCATGCAGCACAGCGCCCAGATGATGCCGGGCAGGTAGCCGGCCATGAACAGCGCGGCCACCGAGGTGCCGCCCGCGGCCAGGGAGTAAGTAATCAGTGCGTTGGACGGGGGGATCAGCAGGCCGGAGGGGGCCGAAGCGCCGTTGGTGGCGGCGCACAGGGCTTCGTCATAGCCCTGCTCCTGCTCGCCTTCCAGCACCATCGAGCCGACGGCGGCAGCCGCGGCCGAAGCCGAACCGGAAATGGCGCCGAACAGCGCGTTGGCGCCCACGTTGGTCACCAGCAGGGCGCCGGGCAGCTTGCCCAGAATCGCCATGACGAAATTGACCAGCCGCTTGGCGATGCCGCCCTGGTTCATCAGGTTGCCCGCCAGGATGAAGAACGGGATGGCCGTCAAGCTGAATTTGCTCATGCCCACGAAAATGCGCTGGGCGCCGGTGACGACCGAGATATCCAGAGGCACGGTCTGCAGAATGGTGAACAGAGAGGCAATGCCGATGGAATAGGAGATGGGCACGCCCACCACCAGCAGCACCGCAAGGATGAGAATGATCATCCCGAGAGATTGCATAGCCATAACTTACGCTGCCTCCTTCTTACCTTTGCAGATGTCATAGATGTTCAGGATGGTATACAAAATGTTGATGACGCCGCAGATGGGCATGGTGACATAGAACACGCCCACGGCCACCCCCAGGGAGGAGGTCATCTGGCCCATGGCCAGCTGGGTGATGGCGTAGCCGCCGTACACCAGGATGATCCCCGAGAACAGCATGGCGATCACCTCGCCGAAAATAGCGAAGAACTTCTGGGCCGCGGCGGGCATCATCTCCACCACCACGGGGATATTCATGTGGCCGCGCTCGCCGGTGATGAGGGACGCGCCGAACAGGCTGGCCCAGGCAAACAGATAGCCCACCAGCTCTTCCGACCAGGTGGAGGGGTTGTTCAGGACGTAGCGGGTGAACACCTGCCAGCAGGTCAGGGCGGTCATAGCGATCAGGCTGGCCCCCGCCAGGACGTTCATGATATGGTTGAGCACTTTACGGATCGACTGCATAACGTTGGACACTTCCTTTCTCTCACGCCTGGGCTTCAAACTCGGCGTTGTGCTCCTGGATCAGCTCGTAAATGGGGGCAAGGTCGGGGTAATCGGCCAGCATTTCCTCGTGCATGGGGGCCACCGCCTCCTGGAAGGGGGTGATGTCGGGGTAGATGAAGTTGACCCCCTGCTCGTTCTGGGCCTTTTCCTTGGCTGCTTCCACAGCGTCGGTCCAGGCTTCCCGCTGGGTCTGGTTCAGGATCTCGAAGCCCTCGTCAAAAATGGCGCGCTCCTCCTCGCTCAGGCCGTCCATAAAGCCCAGGTTGCCGATCAGGATATCGGGGATCATCTGGTGCATGGTGTAGGAGTAGTATTTGCACACGTCGCCGTGGCCGTTGTCGGTCAGGGCCAGCTCGTTGTTCTCTGCGCCGTCCAGCATCTGGGCCTGCAGGGCGGTGTACACATCACCGAAGCCCATAGGGGTGGCCGAGCCGCCCAGCAGCTCCATCATCCGCACGTTGGTGGGTGACTGCTGGACGCGGATCTTCAGGCCGTGCAGGTCCGCGGGGGTGTTGATGGGGGTGTCGATGGTGTAGAAGTTGCGGGTGCCGGCGTCCAGCCAGGTGACGGCCTCGAAGCCGGCCTGCTTGGTGGACTCAAAGATGGGCCCCACGATGTCGGGGTCGTCCATCGAGGCGTGGTATGCCTCGGCGCTGGAGAACAGGTAGGGCAGGTTGAACAGGGTGTAGTTCTCCGAGAAAGTCTCCAGCAGGGAGTTGGACGCCACGCAGAAAGTGATGGCGCCGGTCTGGGTCAGCTGGACCATCTCATTCTGGGAGCCCAGCAGCTCGCTGGGGAAGATCTGGATGTCGTACTTGTCCCCCAGCTTGCCGCTGATGAACTCCTGGAAGGCCAGCAGTCCGGTGTGGGTGGGGTGGTTGGTGGACTGGTTGTGTCCGATGCGGATGATCTCCAGCCCGTTGCTGCCGGAGCCCGCGCAGCCCGCCAGCCCGCCGGCTGCCAGAGCTGCCATCGCCGCCATGAATGAGCGGCGCGTGATTTTTTTCATATGCTTCTCTCCTCCTTGGTTGCCGCAGGCGGCCGCACTAGGGTGTATCTGAGAATTCAAAAATGCTGAACAATTCGCCAGAAAGGTGCAGATGCAAGGCGCATGAGCGCCGAAACTCTTGCGCTTAGCCGATTTTCGCGGCGCGGGACGGTGCCCGCTTGCGAAAACCGGAGCGCTGCGCCAGCCGTGCCTTCGCTGCTTCGTCCGCAGGACGCGCTCGGCGCGGCTGCTTTTGTGGAATGCAAGCGAATGCAACGCAGCAGATGCGCCTTTCTGGTAGAATTGGACAGTGTTGAGGAGTTTTCAGATACACCCTACCGCCATGCAAAAAGTACACCCTTATCATACCGCATTTGTATAGTAAGCGCCATGGTCATCATTCACCAATTTTATGAACCCTTTTTGTATAAAAAGACAACATTTTTCGTCTTGTATCCAATTTTGCGCTTTTTCTTGCAAAAATAATCGTATCTACATGGTATATTACTCAAAAACGGTTTCTCGGCATTTTACCAGGCGCAGACGAAAAAACAGGGCTTCCCCCGCCAAAAAGGGAGGCCCCGTTTTCCAGTACGCTGAAAACAGACGTAATTCCTACAAATCGTACAAACCGGTCGCGCCCGGGCTTTTTGGCCACGGGCATGATGCGCGGCCGGCAGGAGGCAAACGCGCCGGGACAAAAGAAAACCCCGAGCCTTCCAGATGGAAAAGCTCGGGGTTTCTGGTGGGCGCGGGTGGATTCGAACCACCGAAGCATTAAGCAGCAGATTTACAGTCTGTCCCCATTGGCCACTCGGGAACACGCCCTCATTTTGTTTGGCCGACCAGCTTGTCTTGCCGGACGACTTGTTTATTTTACCACAGGCTTTGCGGTTTGTCAACAGCTTTTTTGAGATTTTTCAGGCCCGCCCGATGCGGTGTCCTGTCCTCTCTGGCTGCCTTTGCCCCTGCGGTGCGGCCGGCTGCGCCGGACTGCTTGCTTATTCTAGCACCCGGCGCGAGATTTGTCAACAGCCAATTTTGCTTTTGCTGTGAGATTGGTATCTACTGACAAAATTTTTGAATCCTCTTGTCTTTTTTCAGGCGGTACTTTATAATAATGACAGCGGCACACGGCGCGGGGCGGCAGTCCTCGGTTTTTGTCTGCCGCGGTCCGGCCAAACCCGTGAAGGAGGTATTTTACAAACCATGGATATCATCGGACAATTTACAAGTCTGTTCTCGAACTTCGGGAACCTGACCTGGCAGATGCTGGTCATGTGGATCGTAGGCGGCCTGCTGATCTACCTGGCCATTGCCAAAAAGATGGAGCCCAGCCTGCTGCTGCCGATGGGCTTCGGCGCCATCCTCGTCAACCTGCCCCTGTCGGGCGCCATCACCCAGGGCGACACCGAAGGCCCCCTTTCGGTGCTGTTCCAGGCAGGTATGTCGAATGAGCTGTTCCCCCTGCTGCTGTTCATCGGCATCGGCGCCATGATCGACTTCGGCCCCCTGCTGGAAAAGCCCTGGCTGATGCTGTTCGGCGCAGCCGCCCAGTTCGGCATTTTCTTCACCGTCTGCCTGGCGGGCATCTTCTTTGATCTGAACGACGCCGTTTCCATCGGTATCATCGGCGCGGCCGACGGCCCCACCGCCATCTTCGTGGCCAACACCCTGGGCTCCCAGTACCTGGGCGCCATCATGGTGGCCGCCTACAGCTATATGGCCCTGGTGCCCATCGTCCAGCCGCCGGTCATCCGCGCCATCACCACCAAAAAGGAGCGGCGCATCCGCATGGCTTACCAGAAGGGCAGCGTCACCCGCACCACCCGCATCCTGTTCCCCATCGTGGTCACGGTGGTGGCCGGCCTGGTCGCCCCCGCCAGCGTGGCGCTGGTCGGCTTCCTGATGTTCGGCAACCTGCTGCGTGAGTGCGGCGTGCTGAACTCCCTGAGTGAGACCGCCCAGAACGCCCTGGCCAACCTGATCACCATCCTGCTGGGCATGACCGTCGCCAGCCAGATGACGGCCGACAAATTCGTCCGCCCCGACACCCTCCTGATTCTGGCTCTGGGCCTGTTCGCCTTCGTGTTCGACACCGCGGGCGGCGTCCTGTTCGCCAAGCTGCTCAACCTCTTCCTGCCCGAGGGCAAGAAGATCAACCCCATGATCGGCGCGGCCGGCATCTCGGCCTTCCCCATGAGCGGCCGTGTGGTCAACCAGATGGGCCTGGCGGAGGACAACCAGAACTTCCTGCTGATGTACTCCATCAGCGTCAACGTCTCGGGTCAGATCGCCTCGGTCATCGCCGGCGGCCTGCTGCTGACCCTGATGGGCGCATAAAAGAGCTGGCTACCGCCATGCTCCAGGGGGGACCCATTTCTGCGCGCAGCCGCGCGTCAGAAATCCTTCCCCCCTGGTATCCCCCTTTTGGACAAAATAGCCTGGCAAACCGTGCACGCGGCCTTGCGGCCTCGCACACTCCCGCCAGTCTATTTCCCTGAATGTGTCCAGACCGTACGCACATGTCGTCCGGTCTGGACACAATAGAATGCTATAGAAAGGGCTTTGTTATGAACTTCGCTTCTCTGGCCCAGACCCTGCCGATCATGCTGATCGGTATGGTGGGCATTTTCCTGGTCATCGCGGTCATCATCCTGGTGGTCATGCTGCTGGGCAAACTGACCGGCAACCGGTAAAAAACCTGCAAAAAAGCCTGTGACTCTTACCAGAGCCACAGGCTTTTTCCGTGTGCGCAAAACGCCGCATTGTTTACACTTCCGCTTTAGCGCGGGAGAGGAAGCGTTCCAGCTCGTCCAGGTGCTTTTCCGCCACCGCGCGGCCGGTGTCGTAGACCCGCTGCAGCTGGCGGGGGTCGCGCTCCATTGCGCCGATCTCCAGAGCGATGGGCGGCCGGACGACGTAGGCCTCGCCGGCCTCCTCCAGCATCGAGATGTAGGCGAGCGTCTCATTGTACCGCTCGTGCCGGTCGGCCACCGCCGCCACAAAGGCGGGGTAGCGGGCATAGCGGGCCCGGATGGCGGGCAGGAGCTTGTTTTTCTTTTTCTCGTAGTCCTTCGGCTGGGTCAGGACGATGACGTTGCGCCTGTAGCCGATGGACTCGAAGAAGCGCACCGGGATCGAATCCGCGATGCCGCCGTCCAGCAGCCTGTGCTGCCCGATCTTGACGGTGCGGGCGGCCAGCGGCATGGAGGCCGAAGCCTGCATCCACTTCAGGTCCTCGGCGCCGCCGGTGCGGCACTTGTGGTAGACCGGGTCGCCGGTGCGCAGCTCGGTGCACACCACGAAGAACTCCATCGGGGAGGCGGCAAACGTCTCCACGTCGAAGGGGTCCAGCTTTTCCGGGATCTCGTGGTAACAGAACTGCTCGTTGTACAGATCGCCGGTGTGCAGCAGGTTGTGGAAACTGGCGTACCTCTTGTCGTTGCAGTAGGCCAGGTTGTAGCGGATGGCCCGGCCCGGCTGGTGGGACTTGTAGTTGCAGCCGAACACCGCCCCCGCCGACACCCCGACCGCGCCGTCGAAGGTCACGCCGTGCTCCATCCAAACATCGGTGACGCCCGCGGTGAACATCCCCCGCATGGCGCCGCCTTCCAGGATCAATCCGGTTTTCATGATTCCCGCACTCCCCTCTTGTTGCAGCTTCCAGCCTGCGGCGCGCCCCTATAGCCGCCGCGTCTGGCGCCATTGAACACAGTATAATCAAAAACTGCCAAAAGCACAAGAGGGCAGCGCTCAAAAACCGGCCGCCGCGCCCGCGCGTTTTTTGTAAAATTTTCGCCGGAAAGCTATTGCCACCCCTGCCGCAATCCGTTATACTGTTTGGTAACAAGAGAAGAAGTGTGAGCCGCCGCAAGGCGGAGGGAGGAGCCAAAGCATGAAACTTCTGGAAGAGCGCATCCGCAAAGACGGCATCGTCCGGGCGGGCGGGGTGCTGAAAGTCGACAGCTTTATCAACCACCAGATGGATATTCCCCTGTTCCGGGAGATGGCCCGGGAATGGAAGCGCCTTTTTGCGGGCAAGCCCATCAACAAGGTGCTGACCATCGAGGCCAGCGGCATCGGCATTGCGGCCATCGTCGCCAGCGAGCTGGACGTGCCGGTGGTCTTTGCCAAAAAGGCCATGAGCATCAACCTGGACTACGACAACTACGAGACCCAGATCCAGTCCTTTACCCATAAAAAGATCTACAACGTCATCGTCTCCAAAAAGTTCCTCGGCCCGGAGGACCACCTCCTGATCGTGGACGACTTTCTGGCCAACGGCTGCGCCCTGATGGGCCTGCTGGACCTGGCCGAGCGGGCCGGCGCCACCGTCGAGGGCATCGGCATCGCAGTGGAAAAGGGCTTCCAGCACGGCGGCGACCTGGTCCGCGCCCGCGGCATCCAGCTGGAATCCCTCGCCATCATCGAATCCATGGACGCCGACACCGGCGAGATCGTTTTCCGCCCCCAGCCCCACCAGAGCTGAGGCTTTCCCACGCAAAACACCCCGGCAAGATGTGCACAGGCTGCACACCTTCGCCGGGGTTTTCCTGTTCCGCCCCGCCGGGGGCGTCCCGTTTTAATTCGCGTCGATCAGTTTGCCCAGGCTGAAGGAATAGATGCCCTTGTACGTCACCTTTTTGGGGGCAAAGCGCTTTTCCACCGCGATGGCGTAGAGGTTGAGCTGGGGCCGGTAGGCGGCCAGGAAGTCCGCCTCGGTCTTGCCGCGGTCGGTCTTGTAGTCCAGCAGCTCGAGGTGGTCGGAGAAAACCAGCAGGATGTCGGCGATGCCCTGCACCAGCACCTGGGCCTTGTCGGCGGCGGGGGGCATTTCCTCGGGGGTCTGGCCCTGGGCGGCCAGCACCGCCCCGGCGGGCAGGGCCGTGATGAAGGCGTACTCCCGCAGCACCTGTTCCGCCGCCAGCACCCGCCGGAACGCCTCCCCGCCAAAGAAGCGGGCCAGCCGGGCAAGGTCCAGCTTGTCCGCGATCTCGGGGGCGGTCAGCCGGGCTTCGGTCTGGCGGTCCCGCTCGGCGGCCAGCGCGGCCAGCAGGGCGGCCTGGCCCTCGCGGGCAGGGGCGGCCAGGGCGGCAAAATCGGCGTGCTCCATAAAGGCGTGCAGCGCGGTGCCCATCTCGGCGGCGGAAAGGCCCTCCTTGGCCAGGAAGGCGGGGCGTTCCAGCGAGGTCTCCCCCGCCTTGTGGACGATGCTGGTCACGCTGACCTTGGCGGGCACTTCGGACAGGCCCGCCGCCGGGTACCGCCAGGCAAAGCCGTCCCGCAGCGCCCTGACCAGCGCCGGGTCGGCGGGGGCGGGCGGCGGCGGGGCCGGCGGCTCGAACGCCTCTGCCCCGTCGGGGAGCAGCAGGGTCAGGACGCTGTCCGTCCGGGCAAAGGGCAGCTGCAGGTCCCCCGCCAGCCGGCGCAAAGGCCCGCCGTTGGGATGGACCAGCAAAGCCGCCCGCAGCCACCCCGCAAAGGAACCGGCCTGGCTGTGCAGCACCGGCCCCGCACCCGCCGCCAGGAAGGCCGCAGCCTTTTCCAGCGGGTTGGACGTCCGGGTAATGCCCATGGGCATGGTCAGGATCAGCTTGTCCTGGGCGCGGGTCAGGGCCACGTAGAGCAGGCGCATCTGTTCGCTGCGCATTTCCCGCTCGTGGACGGCGGCCAGGGCGGTGTAGGCGGCTGTCTTGTACAGCTCGCCCCCCTCCTGCCGCAGCCGCAGGCCCGCGCCGTAGGCCCGGTGGAGCAGCACCGGCTCCCGCAGGTCGGCGGCGTTGAAGCGACGGCCCGTGTCGGCCAGGAACACCACCGGGAACTGCAGCCCCTTGGAGCGGTGGATGGTCATGACGGTAACGCAGCCGGGCCGCGCCGTGCCGGGGACGGTCTCGCCCGTCTCGCCGCCGGCGGCGCTGGCCGCGTCGATGGCGCGCACCAGGGCCGAGATGCCCCCCGCGCCAGCCCCGGCACAGAACGCCGCGAACCGCCGCGCGTCCTCCCGGCGGCGCTGGCCGTTTTCCATCGCGCCCAGCGCGGCCAGATACCCGGTGGAGGCAAAGATCTCCTCCAGCAGCCGCTCGGCCGGCACGCTGCGGGCCAGCCGCCGCAGCTCGGTCAGGCGGGCGTAGAACTGCCGCACCCGCCGGACAAAGGGAGCGTCCTCCGCTGCGGCCTCCTCCTGGGCAAGCGCGGCCACCACGCCGTAGAGGCTGCCGCCCCTTTTGTACCCCCGCAGCCGGACCAGGTCGTCGTCGGTAAAGCCGAACACCGGCCCCAGCATGGCCGCCGCCAGGTAGATGTCCTGGGCGGGGTTGTCGATGATCTTGAGCAGGGCCACCAGCGGCCGGATGTGCGCGGCCTCGAACAGGTTTTCGCGCGCGTCGGCGTAGACCGGGATGCCCCGCTCGGTCAAAGCCCGGACATAGACCGGGAAGCTGGTCCGGGCCGCCAGCAGGATGCAGCAGTCCTCGTAGCGGACGGGGCGGACGCCGCCGTCCCCGCGGACAGGCTCGCCCCCGGCCACCAGCGCGGCGATGCGGGCGGCGATCCAGGCGGCGTCCGTCTCCTGCTCGTCGTCGGGCAGCAGGCAGGCTTCCACCGAGCCCTGGTAGTCCCCCGGCGCGCCGCAGACCAGCCGCTGGCCGGGGCCGTAGGCGGTGTCGCCCAGGTCGGGGGTCATCAGCTGTTCAAAGAAGAAGTTGATCCCTTCCACCACCGCCGGGGCCGAGCGGAAGTTGGCGTCCAGGGCAAGCAGGGCGTTTTGGGCCTGCCCGCCCTCGGGGACGGGAGGCCGCGCCGCGCCGCCGGGCAGGAGCGGCCAGTGCTCCAGCTTTTCCCGGAAGATAGCCGGGTCGGCCTGGCGGAAGCGGTAGATGCTCTGTTTCAAGTCGCCCACCAGGAACAGATTGCTCCCGTCCGGGGCGGCAAGGCACTGGTACAGGGCGTCCTGCAGGGCGTTGGTGTCCTGGTATTCGTCCACCATCACCGCGCCGTAGCCCGCCCGTATCCCCGCGCAGAGGGCGGTGGGCGCGCCGTCAGGGCCGCGCAGCAGCCGGAGGGCCAGGTGCTCGAAGTCGCTGAATTCCAGCAGCTTGCGCTCTTTCTTTTTGGCGGCAAAGCGGCTGTCAAAGTCCCGCACCGCCCGGAACAGGGCCGCCAGCCGCGGGGCGGCCAGGGCCCGGTCCTCCTCGGCTTCCGCCTCGCTGCAGGGGACAAGGTCCAGGATCTCGCCGAACAGCCCGGCCGCCTCGGCGGCGCGGGTCCTGACGGCGGCTTTCCGGGGGCCGGCCAGACGGGCCTTCATCCCTTTCAGGCCGGGTTCCGGCTCCATCCCCAGCACATAGGGGGTCAGCAGGTCGTAGAGGGGTTCCCACTGGCCGGCGGCGGCCAGGCTTTCCACCCGGCGCAGGAGGGCCAGGGCGCTTTCCAGCCGTTCCAGCGGCTCGGCGAATTTATCGTCCACCTTGTGGGCGGCCGCCGCCCGGGCTGCGGCGGTCTTGCGGCTCTCCTCAGCCCGCGCCCGCTCCTCGGCGAGGTCGGCCTGGCAGTCGGCAAAGGCTGCTTCCAGCAGGCCGCAGGCCGCGCGGGCCCGCCGGGCAGCCATATCCAGCAGCAGAGCGCGCCAGGGGGACGCCGCAAAGCTGCCCGCCTGCTGCCAGGGGGCCAGCATCTCGTCCATCCGGCGGCCGTAATCGGGCAGCGAGCGCAAAAAATCGTACACCTGCAGGATGGCCCGGCCGGCCGCGTCGTCGCTGCGGCCCTTGCCGTACAGGTCGGCAAAGGCGCAGAAGTCGGGGTCCTGGCAGGCGGCTTCCAGCGTGTCGGACAGGGCGGCCTCCCGCAGCGCCTGGACGCTGCCGGCGTCGGCGGGCGCAAAATCCGGCGGGATGTCCAGCGCCTCGAAATGGCGGCGGAGCAGATCCAAACAGAACGCGTCGATGGTGCAGATGGGGGCCCGCTGCAGCAGCATCCGCTGGCGGCGCAGCCAGCCGTTGGCCGGGTCGGCCTGGCTCAGGCGCAGCAAACTCTCCCCGATGCGGGCCCGCAGCTCGGCCGCGGCCGCGTTGGTAAAGGTGACGATCAGCAGCCGGTCGGCGTCCACCGGGCGCACCGGGTCCGCGATGAGGCGGACGGCCCGCTCAGTCAAAACGGCGGTCTTGCCGCTGCCCGCCGCCGCGCTGACCAGCAGGCCGCCGCCCCGGTCCTCGATGGCGGCCCGCTGGGCCGGGGTCCAGTTGGTCATGGCTCTTCCTCCTTTTCCTCGTCCGTTTCTTCAAAGGGCTTGGCGGGGGCCAGGTCTTTGACCAGCCGTTCGCCGCTGCCCGCCTCGTGGCAGCAGATAAAGCCGTAGTCGCACCACTGGCAGGGGCTGCGCCCGGCAATGAGGGGCGCGGCCTCGATGGCGCCGCCGTAGAGCTTTTCCCCCATACCGGCCACCAGACCGTCCAGGTGCTTTTCGATCCGGCCCAGCTTGGCCGCGCCGGCGCGGCGGTTCTTCTGGTAGGGGCTGGGCCTGCCGTTCACCCAGCCAAAGGGCAAATACAGTCCGGTCTTGCCGGGGTCCATGGCCTCGAACAGCTTTTCCTCGTCCCGGACAAGGCCGTCCAGCTGGCAGGGGGCCGCCTGCCCGGCGGCGGCGCGGGCCGCTGTGGCCGGGTTCGGGTCGGCCAGCAGGTAGAGCACGCCCGCCGGCTCCGCCCCTGCAAAGCGGCCTTTTTTGTCCCGCGTCAGGCTGAACAGGTACAAAAGCATCTGGCAGTCCAGCCCGCAGTAGACCTCTTTCAGGTCCAGCTTTTTGGCGCCGGTCTTGTAGTCCACCACCCGCACCCAGCGGGTGCCGTCCCCGTCCACCCATTCGTCGGCGCGGTCCACTGTGCCCACCAGGCACACCGTCCGCCCGTTCGACAGCCGGTACAGCTGGGGCCGCACGCCCCCCGGCCCGATCTTCAGCTCACAGGCCGCGGGCGAAAAGGCGCTCTGGGCCTGCTCGTCCCGCAGGTAGCACAAAAGGGCCGCCATGCTCTTTTTCAGCCGGGAGAGCAGGTAGCGCAGCCGGGCGGTGTCCTCGGGCAGGTAGCGGCGGGCGTACTCGTCCACCAGCCCCGCCGAGAGGGCCGCCAGCTGGCTGTCGGTCAGTTGGGCAAAGGGGGCGGGCAATACGCCTTTGCAGGGGTTGTCGGGGCCCGGGTCGGGGTCCAGGGCCATCTGCAGCACCCAGTGCATCAATGTGCCGCTCTGGTCCGCCGAGAGCCGCGCCTTTTTGCGAGGGCGCAGCCCCAGCACATAGTGCAGAAAATAGCCATAGGGGCAGTTGGCGTAGGCTTCCAGCTGGCTGGGCGAGATGCGCAGCTGGTCCCCCAGCAGCCCGCCCAGGGCGGCCAGGTCCTCCAGACGGCGGGGCGGGCCGCCGGCCATCCGGGCCAGCAGGGCCAGCCCGCCGCCCTCGTCCTGCAAAGCCTCGGTCAGGCTGGCCCGCTCTGTCTCGGTCAGGGGCCAGCCCCCGCCCAGGCAGTCCAGCGCGCTGCCCGGCGTGGCCGCCATGTCCTGCAGGGACAGTTCCGGCCCGGCCGGCCCCAGCAGGTCCGCGATGGGCTGGGCCGCCGCCGAAAGGGTCAGCCCGGCCCCCTTGGGCCAGCTGATCCACAGCCCTTTGGCAGGGGCCGTCATGGCCTTGTAAAAGCAGACCTGTTCCCGCACCACCCGGTTTTCAAAGCAGTCGGGCAGGTCCACCTGCTGGCGCATCAGGGCGTCCCGGTCGGCGTGGGTCAAAAGGCCGGTCTGGCCCGGCGCGGCGGGGAACTCCCCTTCCGCCACCCCCAGCACAAAGACATAGTCGGGGGCGTCCAGCCGCATCTTGCCCGCCGAGGCCAGCATCACCGCGTCCAGCGTCTGGGGGATGTGCCCCAGATCGGACGAGCGCAGCAGCAGCCCGAACAGCTCGGCATATTCCGCCGGGGGGGCCGTTTCGGTCCCCAGCAGCCGGGCCATCTCGTTGAGCAGGCCCATCACCACGTTCCACTCGCGGGTGGCCTCCTCGGCGGCGGGGATGCCCCGGGCCGTGCGCAAGGCGTCCACCTGTGCCTGCTGGGCCTGTTCGGCCCCCAGCGCTTCCAGGCAGAACCACAGCGCCCGGCTGATCTGCTCGGCCGAAGCATCCCGGCAGCGGCTGCGCAGCGTCTCCACCGGCCCGATCAAAAAGGCCCGGGCTTCCTCGGCGGCCTGCAGGCTGGCCTGTTCTTCCTCCGTCAGCTTTTCGGCGCCGAAGCCCCGCGGGCTCTTGGTAAAGGCCGCCCGCCACTCAGACGCTTTGGGCGACCAGGTATAGGCGTAGTTTTCCAGCGCGCAGACCTGGGCCTCGGTCAGGCCGGTCAGCCCCGTCTTGATGAGGGCCGAGATCTGCTCGGTGTAGTCCGCCCCTTTGGCCAGTTCCAGCAGGGCGGTGACGGCCGCGGCCGGGGCGCTGAACGCCGGGGTGGTGGCCTCGTCGCACCACAGGGGGATGTCCGCCATGCGGAACTCGTACCGGATGGCGGCCCGGTAGCGGTCCAGGTCCCGGCAGACCACCGCGATCCGGCCGCAGCGCACCCCCTGCGCCATCAGGCGGCGGATGGCGCCGGCGGCGGCCCGCGCCTCCTCCTCCCGGCTGGGCGCGGCAAACAGCCGGATATCCCTGACCGGGGCCGCGGGCGCCTCGCAGCGGCCTGAAGCCAGCAGCTGTCCCAGAGCCGCCAGTCCGGGGGCGTCCCGATGGCGCAGGTCCTCCCGCAGCACCAGGGGCGCGGCCACATCGGCGCCGTTTTTACGGGCCAGCTGTTTGAGCCGGGACGCCACCGCCTTGGCCCCCGAAAACAGCCCCAGGTCCCCCGGGACGGCGGGCGCGCCGTCGTCGCACAGGGCCACCGTCACCTCGGGCAGGGCGGCCAGCATGGCCCCCATCAGCCGCTGCTTGGGGGCGTTGAAAGTGTCGAACTCGTCGATGAACACCGCCCGCCCCTCCAAAAAGACGGGCGTGCGCCCTTCGGCCAGGGCCGCTTCCAGCCGGGCGGCGGCCAGCTCGATCCGGTCGGAGGGGTCCATGCCGGTCTGCGCCAGCAGCGTCTCGTACCCCTCGTAGATCAGGGCCACCTCCCCCAGGCGGCCGCTCTCGGGACCGCAGCCCTCGGCCAGGCGGGCAAAGTCCTCCCCGGTGAGGCCGGCGCTTTTCAGCTCGTCGATGGTCTCGGCCGCCAGCTGGCAGAAGGCGGCGCTGTGCCGGTGCCGGTGGTAGAACTTGACGTTGTCCTGCAGTTCCTCGAGGGCGCGGCGGACCAGCGTCACCCGCCCCGCGTCGGTCAGGGTCTGGATGGCCGCGCCCCCCTCCTCGGACAGAATGCGTTCGGCCAGGCTGGTGAAGGAGAAGCTCTCCACAAAGCCCGAGCCCTCGTCCCCCAGCTCGCGGTAGATGCGCCCCTCGGTGGAGGAGGTGAACTGTTCGGGCACCAGCAGGATGCTGGATTCCTTTTGGGCCGCGCGCCGGGCCAGCTGGGCGTAAAGCCAGCTGGTCTTGCCGCTGCCCGACCCGCCCAGCACCAGTTTGAGCATAGCAAAACACCTTCTTTCTTTTGCATACAAACCACACAACGCCCCATTGCGCCGCCGGGCCCCGGTATGATACAATGGGCCTGCAAAACAAACAGCAAAGGAGCGTTTCGATGAAAATTTTAGCAGTGGATTACGGCGACAGCCGCACCGGCCTGGCCGTCTGCGACCCCGGCGAAGTGCTGGCCACCCCCCTCAAGCCCCAGATCGAGGAAAAGGCCATGGCCAAGGTGGCGGCCAGGATCTGCGAAGCCGCCCGGGAACAGCGGGCCGAACTGATCGTGGTGGGCCTGCCCCGGAACATGGACGGCACCGAGGGCGCGCGGGCCAAAAAGAGCCGCAGGCTGGCCGAGCTGGTGGGGCAGGAAAGCGGCCTGCCCGTCCGCATGTGGGACGAGCGGCAGACCACCATCACCGCCGCCGGCTTTTTGAGCGAGAGCGGCACCTTTGGCAAAAAGCGCAAGGCCATCCTGGACGCGGTCAGCGCCTCGGTCATTTTGGAAAATTACCTGGCCTGGCGCAAAAACCACCCCGGCCAGGAATAAGCGTCACTGATACGTCTCGATGGTTACGCTGTTGATGGTGATGGGCTCAACCGGGGCCTGGTTCTCGTCCACCCCCGCTGCGCCGATGGCGTCCACCGTCTCCATCCCCTCGTACACCTGGCCGAACACGGTGTCGGTGTAGTCCAGATAGGGCGCGCCCCCCGCCGCGGCGTAGGCGTCGATGATCTCCTGCCGCCAGCCCTGGGCCGCCATCTGGTCCAGCAGTTCCTGTTCCATGCTGGGGGCGGTCTGCATCACATAAAAGACGCTGGCCCCCTCTCCCCGCTCGCTCATGGCGGCGCACAGGGCCCCGGAATAGTGGTGGAGCTGGTCGGTGTATTCCGGCGGGTAGCCGTTGCCGTTCCAGATGGTGGTGGCCCCGCCGGCGGCGTCCTGGCCGGCCTCCACCACAAAGCCCGCTTCCACCCGGGTGACGGTCAGGCCGTTGTAATACCCCGCCTGGGCCAGCCCGATGAAGTTGGCGCAGGCCTGAGGGGCCTGCTGCGGAAAGAGCACGGCCCGGAACACCCCCGCCGAGGTATCGAACACGGCGACGGTATCCCCTGCCGCCGGATGGGTGAACTGCAGCTCAGCCGATTCGATGGACGCAGGGCGGCTGACCCCGCCCCCGGCGCTGTCCGTCCCGCCGAGACAGCCGGCCAGACACAGCGCCATTGCCAGACCAAGGGCCAGCAGGGCCCCTTTGCATTTACCAGACATTCTTTCTCTCCTTGAAGCATATGCTGTACCATGTCAAGTCACACGGCGCGGCCGGGACCGGCCCGGCCGTTTGACTTTCAGTATACCACAGAACCGGCCGCCGCGCGAGAGAAGGGATGTGAAAACTGCAAAAAAGGCATTTTAACCGTTTTTCCTAATTTAGCATCTTGACGAGACGGTCAAAAAACGCTACACTATAGGCAAGGACAGGGGCCGGACGGCGGCCCCCAGATGTACAAACAAGACTGGAGTTTTACCGATGGCAGACGAAACCAAGACCCCCCAGGCCCAGGACGATTATCAGCCCGACCTGATGACCCTCGAGGACGAGGACGGCAACGAGATCACCTTTGAGGTGATCGACGCACTGGACCACAAGGGCGTGCACTACCTTGCGGTGGTGGAATACGTCGAGGACGAAGCGGACCTGGACGAGGATGCCCAGCTGGTCATCCTGAGCGTCGGCGAGGATGCCGACGGCGAATATCTCGACGTCGTGGATGACGACGAGACTTTGATGGAAGTGGGCGCTCTGTTTGAAAAACGGCTGAGCGACAACTTCGACATCGGCTGACCCTACCGCGGGCCGGCCCCCTATACCGGCAGTATCCTGCCCGGCACGATTTGTTGCGGAATATATGATCCTACTAATCATCCATCGGGAGCCTGGAGTCCGGTGGGGGATTGCAGACCGCCCCGTCAGGGTCCACCCTGGAGGTTCGATGCGGGAGCATGAAACCATTGGCAGGGCACCCACCTGTCCGTAAGGGTAGGTTTGATTTATCCGCAGACGACCGGGCGGGATTCTTTTTTAGGCATGACAGCCGGACAAAAGTCCGGCTGTTTTTTGTTCTTCAAAAATAAAGGCAGTTGGCAGAAAAGGCCCAGCCGTCTGCGCATGTCAGCCGGCTGTGACCCATCACGATTTCGCCTTCTAAAGCAGGAAAGGAAGTGCGCTCCATGCGGACCGATCATCTGGCCGGGACTTCGATCCCCCGTTTCACCTACGACACCCCTTCGTCGCCGGGCAATGATTTCTATGCGCTGTGCGCCGGGGACAAGCCCCTGGCCATGATCTTCCTGCCCGCTTTCAGCCACCCCATCACGCGAGCCTACATCACCCGCTACCTCAAGACCATGGACGACTTGCACGGGGTGCGGCTGGCCTGCGTCGTCCGCAGCAGCGCCCGGCAGGTAGCCGGCGCGCTGGAAGGACGCGGGCTGCCCTTCACCATCATCTGTGACGAGCCGGGGGTGCTGTACAGCTTTATGGGGGTGGAGACCGCCGGGCTGCTGAACTGGAGCTTTGAGGCCCAGAAGATTCTCCGCAGCGCCCAGGCCAGGGGCCAGCGCTACGACCGCAAAGCCCCCCAGCTGCTGCCCCTGACGCTGGTGGTGGGGCCCGAGGGGAACATCCTTTTCACCCACTACGGCCGCAACCTGACCGATATGCCCGGCGACTGCGGGGAGATCTATTCCCTGTGCGACGAGGTCTGCGAGCTGACGGGCCGGCCCGCCCCGGCCAGCAGCAGCGCTCCCCGGCCGGCCAGGCCCAGCCTGCACTCGGACGAGACCCTCACCCTGCCCGACCTGGCCGGCGATCTGACCGGCGCCCCCGGCGAGGAGGACGCCATCAGCAAACTGTTCGACTGACAAACAAAAGCGCACTCTGCCTAAAACAGGGTGCGCTTTTTGTTTACTCTGCTGTTTCTTCCCTGCGGAACCAGGTGTAGATCGCCTCGGCCAGCTGGGGGCCGACGCCGGGGGTCTGGGTCAAAGCGTCCACGTCCGCCTGGCGCACCGCGCCCACGCTGCCGAACTGGTCGGTCAAAGCCTGGGCGGTCTTGGGGCCGACGCCGGGGATCTGGGTCAGGGTGTTGAAATAGCTCTTTTTGTGCATCTGCTGCTTGCGGTAGGCGTTGGCGAAGCGGTGGGTCTCGTCCTGGATGGCAGTGATAAAGGTAAAGGTGCCGCGGTTCATCTGGATGGCGATCTCCTGCCCGTCCCCGTCCACGATGGCACGGGTGCGGTGGTGGCTGTCCTTGACCATGCCGTAGAGGGGCACGTCCGCCAGCGCGGTGCCGGCCAGGGCTTCCCGGGCGGCGTTCACCTGGCCGCGGCCGCCGTCCATCAGCAGCAGGTCGGGCTTTTCGGCAAAGCCGGCGGTCTCGCCGGCGGCCCGGCGGGTCTCGTACTCCCCTGCCCGGCGGGACACCGTCTCGGCCAGCGAGGCGTAGTCGTCGGTGCCGGCCACCGTCCGCATCTTAAATCGGCGGTAGTCCGCCTTGCTGGGCTTGCCCTCCCGAAAGACCACCATGCCGCAGACGCTGGTGCCGTCGCCCCAGTTGGAGATATCATAGCTTTCGATGCGGTTGGGCGCGGCGTTCAGGCCCAGCACCTGGGCCAGCTCGTCCAGCAGTTTCTGTTCCCGGGTGGTGCGGCCCCGCTCCCGGGCCAGCCGCTCCACCGCGTTGGTGTGGGCCATTTCCACCAGGCGGGCCTTGTCCCCGCGCTGGGGCTCGTAGAGCTGCACCTCGCTGCCCCGCTTTTCGCTCAGAGCCTGGCGCAGGGCGTCGGCGTCGGGGGGCAGGGCGTCCACCGCGATGATCCGGGGGATCTCCTCGTCGTCCAGGTAGTACCGGGGCAGGAACTCCTCCCGGATCTCGTCCAGGTCGGCCCGGTCGTGAAAGACGAACTCCCGCTTGTCGGTCAGACGGCCGCGGCGGTAGCGCAGCACGGCAGCGCACACCGCGTCCGGCGTGCCCGCCAGGGCCACCACGTCCATCTCCAGGCTCTCGTCCACCACCACTTTCTGCCCTTCCGTCACCTTGGTGATGGCGGCGATCTGGTCCCGCAGCAGGGCGGCCGTCTCAAATTCCAGCCGGTCGCTGGCCTCCTGCATCCGGGCGGTCAGGTTTTTGATGATGTCCTTTTTGCCGTAGCGGATCAGGTGGATTGCCCCCTTGACGGCCTGGTTGTACTCCGCGCAGCTGATGCGCCCGCTGCACACCCCCATGCACTTGCCGATGTGGGCGTTCAGGCAGGGCCGCCCCTTGCCAATGTCCTGGGGGAAGCGCCGGTTGCAGCGCGGCAGCAGGAAGGCGTCCTGGGCGCTCTCGGCCATTTCCCGGGCGGCAAAGCTGGAGGTATAGGGCCCGATGTACTCGGCCCCGTCCTCCTCCTTTTGCAGCGTAAAGGACAGGCGGGGCCACTCCTCCCGGGTGACTTTGATGTAGGAATAGCCCTTGTCGTCTTTGAGCAGGATGTTGTATTTGGGGGTGTGGGCCTTGATCTGGCTGGCTTCCAGCACCAGCGCCTCGAACTCACTCTGGCAGACGATGACGTCAAAGCTGAAAGCGTGGGCGATCATCTGGCTGACCTTGTTGTCGTGGGGGACGCCCTCCCGGAAATACTGGCTGACGCGGGTGCGCAGCCGCTTGGCCTTGCCGATGTAGATGATGGTGTCGGACTTGTCCCGGATGATATACACTCCCGGCAGCAAAGGCAGCATACAGGCCTTTTGGTAAAGCTCCGCTTTGGTCATCGTTCCACCTCTCTGCGCGCAAACAAAAAAGGGCGGAACCTATGTCCGCCCCAACAACTCGATCGGAACCCCCGCTTACTCTGCAAAGCCGGACTCCACCAGCTTGATCAGAGCATCGACGGCAGCCTGCTCGTCTGCGCCGTCCGCGATGATGCGGATGGTGGTGCCGCCCACGATGCCCAGCGAGAGGACGCCCAGCAGGCTCTTTGCATTCACACGGCGCTCTTCTTTCTCGACCCAGATAGAGGACTTGAACTCATTGGCCTTCTGGATGAAGAAGGTAGCGGGGCGTGCATGGAGACCTACCTGATTTTCAACGGTAACTTCTTTTACATACATAGTAAAACGCTCCTATCTATTGTGGTAAATGGAATGACGATTGCATAGAAACCTGCCGTCTTACTTTATTTTATCGCAAGGGGCGTGGGTTGTACAGCCTTTTTTGCAATTTTGGCGGTTTTCCCAATCCAATCGGGGACATTTTTTGCAAATTGTACCTTTTTCCCAAAATATATCCGCCTCTATTGGCTGTACATACAAAAGTTTTCAACATGTATATACAGGCAGGCCAGATTTCAGTCCTCCCCGGAGGGCTCCTGCGGCGCGGGCGCGGGCTGTTCGGCAGCCGGGGATGCGGGCTTCTTTTTGCGGTGGCGGGACGGTTTTTTGGGTGCCGGCGTGCCGTCCCAGCCGCCCGCCGCGAGGTAGGCTTCCCACAGATCGGGGCGGCGCTCCCGGGTGCGCTGGCGGCTCTGTTCCCCCCGCCAGTCGTCCACGGCTTTGTGGTTGCCGCTGAGCAGGATGGAAGGGACGGCCCGGCCCTCCCACACTTCCGGGCGGGTGTACTGGGGGTACTCCAAAAGGCCGTTCCAGTAGCTCTCTTCCTCGTAGCCCTTCTGCTCGGCCAGGACGCCGGGCTGCAGCCGCAGCACGCTGTCGGCCACCACCAGGCTGGCCAGCTCGCCGCCGGTGAGGATGTAGTCCCCGATGGAGATCTCCTCGTCGGCAAAGGCCTCGATCACCCGCTCGTCGATCCCCTCGTAGTGGCCGCAGACCAGCAGCAGGCTGTCGTACTGGGCCAGGCGGCGGGCATGGGCCTCGGTGTACCGCTGGCCCCCCGCCGTCATAAACACGATATGCGGGGCGGGGCGGCCCTGCTCCGCCACCTGCTGCTGGATGGCCCGGATGCAGTCGGCGATGGGCTGGGCGTACAGCACCATCCCGCAGCCGCCCCCGTAGGGGTAGTCGTCGGTCTGCTTCTGGCGGTTGAGGGTGTAGTCCCGGATCTGATGGCAGTGGGTCTCGATGTAGCCCCGCTTCGCCGCCCGGCCCAGGATGCTCTCATCCAGCACCCGCTGGCACATCTCGGGGAAAAGGGTTGCAATATCCACACGCATCCCCATCTCAGCCGTCCTCCCGTTCGCTCACAGCGCCGTCGTCCAGCAGCCCGGGGATGGGGGTGACGGTGATGTACCCCTCGGGCGGGTTGCGCTCTTTCAAAAAGGCGTCCACCCCGGGGAACATATATTCCTTGCCGTTGGGCGCCTTGACGGTGTAGATGTCCTGCGGGCCGGGGCGGTCCACGTTGGTCACGACGCCGTACACCCTGCCGGTATCGGCGTCCCGCACCTCGCAGCCGATCAGGTCGGCCACGTACCAGCGGCCGGGGGCCAGCTGGACGTCGTCCCGGTCAAAGTAGAACACCTGCCCCCGCAGGGCGCGGGCCGCATCCATATCGTCCACGCCGGCAAACTTGACCAGCGCCATCCGGCCCTGGGGGCGGATATTCTCCACCTTCAGGCTGCGGCCCCCCGCCGGGGAGAGGTAGAGCCGGCCCGCCGGGCGCAGAAAGTCCACCCCGTCGCACCAGAGCTCCATTTTGATCTCGCCCCGCACCCCGTGGGTGGTGACGGCCCGCCCGGCTTCCAGATACTGCTGCATAACTTCTCCTTTACTCACAAAAAAGCCGTCCGGCCAAAACGGCGGACGGCCTCAAACCAAAAAGCGGTTCAGTCGATCTCGACAAGGATCTTTTCATCGACCCGCACGGCGGCGGCGCGCATGACCACGCGAATGGCCTTGGCAATGCGGCCCTGCTTGCCGATGACGCGGCCCATATCCCCTTCTGCCACGCTCAGGTGGTAGACGACGGTGCCGTCCTCACGCGGGGGGTCCACCGTCACGGTGACGGCGTCCTTGTCCTCCACGAGGCCGCGCGCTACAGTCAGCAACAGCTCCTGCATGGCTTCGCCCTCCGCTTACAGAATCTCGGACTTCTTGAGCAGGTAGCGGACGGTGTCGGTGGGCTGGGCGCCGTTGGCGATCCAGGCCTTGGCCTTCTCGGCGTCGATCTTGATCTCAGCGGGCTCGCGCATGGGATCGTAGGTGCCGATCTCCTCGATGAAACGGCCGTCGCGGGGGAAGCGGCTGTCAGCCACCACCACACGGTAGAACGGGGACTTCTTGGCGCCCATACGGCGCAGTCTGATCTTCACTGCCATAATTGTTTCCTCCTGAAAGTTGGTTGGTGCGCCCCGCCTGGGGGCGTTTTGTTTTGTATGTCAAAGCCATGCCGCCTTTGCGGCAGCCGGATTTGTACCGAATGTGTTTCAGCGCAGGCCGCCCAGCATCCCGCTCAGCCGCCGCGCAAAGCCCTTGGGGCTCTTGCGCATCTGCTTCATCATCTTCTGCATCATCTCATACTGGCGCAGCAGGCGGTTGACGTCCTCGACGCGGGTGCCGCTGCCGGCGGCGATGCGCCGCTTGCGCTTGGGGTTGATGATGGAGGGCTTTTCCCGCTCCTCTTTGGTCATGGAGTAGATGATGGCCTCGATCTGGGCAAAGCCCTTCTCGTCCACCTGGCTGGGGTCGATGTTGGCCCCGCCGGGCAGCATGCTCAGCATGGCCGAAGCGCCGCCCATCTTGCGGATCTGGGCGAACTGGGCCAGCAGGTCGTTCATGTCGAACTTGTTTTCCATCATCCGGCGGGCGGTCTCCTCGGCGGCCTTCTCGTCGGCGGCCTCCTGTGCCCGCTCGATCAGGCTGAGGATATCCCCCATGCCCAGGATGCGGTTGGCCATCCGGGCCGGGTGGAAGGGCTCCAGGTCGTCCAGCTTTTCGCCAGTGCCCTGGAACTTGATGGGCTTGCCGGTGACGGCCAGCACCGACAGGGCTGCGCCGCCGCGGGTGTCGCCGTCGGTCTTGGTCAGGATGATGCCGTCCACCCCTACCTTCTCGTTGAAAGTCTGGGCCACGTTGACGGCGTCCTGGCCGGCCATGGCGTCCACCACCAGCAGGGTCTCGTCCACCGGCACGGCCTGCTTGATCTGGACCAGCTCGTCCATCAGCACTTCGTCGATCTGCAGGCGGCCGGCGGTGTCCAGGATCACGATGTCGTTGCCGTAGTCCTTCGCGTGGGCCAGGGCCTTGCGGGCGATCTCGGGGGGCTTGGCGCCGTCCAGGGCGAACACCTGGGCCCCGGCCTGGGCGCCCACCACCTTCAGCTGTTCGACGGCGGCGGGGCGGTAGATATCACAGGCCACCAGCAGCGGCCGGCGGCCCTGCTTGAGGTAATACTTGGCCAGCTTGGCGGCGTGGGTGGTCTTGCCGTTGCCCTGCAGGCCGCAGAGCATCAAAACGGTCTGGCCCTTGTTCTTGATATACAGGCGGGGGGCTTCCTCGCCGCCCATGAGGGCGGTCAGCTCCTCGTTGACGATCTTGACCACCTGCTGGGCGGGGGTCAGGCTCTCCATGACCTCCTGGCCCATGGCCCGCTCGGACACCTTGCTGCAGAAGTCCTTTGCCACTTTATAGTTGACGTCGGCTTCCAGCAGGGCCATGCGGACCTCCCGCATGGCGGCCTTGATGTCGGCTTCGCTCAGCTTGCCGTGGCCTTTCAGCTTTTTGAACACGCCGGCAAGGCGGTCGGTCAGAGATTCAAATGCCATGTGCGGCTGTCCTTTCTATCGTGTCCGGCTCAGCTCTCGTTCACCTCGTCGATGGAACGCAGCATCGCCAAAATCTTGTTCAGAGTCTTGACATACTCCCCGGTGGTCAGGCGGGCGTGGGGCCCGGTGCACTCAAACCGGGCGTCGATGACCAGCTGTTCCAGCTCCTCCAGCGTCTGCTGGACCCGGCGGTAGCGGGCCGCAAAGCCCACTTTCTGTTCCAGTTCCAGCAGGGTGTTCTCGCCGTGCTTAATCGCGTCCCGGGCGCCCTGCCGGGTGATGCCGAAGTTTTCGCCGATCTCGCTGAGGGAAAGGTCGTCGTGATAATACTGGGACATCATTTCCCGCTGTTTGTCGGTGAGGACCTCGCCGTAGAAGTCCAGCAGGTAACCCATCTCCAGATTTTTGGACGCCACCGCTCTCCCCTCCAGCGCCTTTGTAAAGGCATTTTGCTTTACGGACGCCTCTGATTATACCAGACCCGGGCCCCGCTGTCAACAAAAAAGCGGCATCTTTTTTGTGAAATAGGGAGAATTTTCGTCCCGCCCCCTTCCGCCCCGCCGGCCGGCGGATGTATACTTGACGCCCCGCCCGCTTTGCGATAGGATAAAAGCAGGAACGGGTCCCCCCTAAAGTGCAAAAGAAAGGAGCGCCCTATGGAGCTGTACCCCAATATCTACCGCACCCTGACCGCCGGGCCTGTCGTGGAGCTGCGGGGCTACGCGGCGGCCTGCCGCCTGCCCGGCAGGCTGTACGCCTATCTGGACTACAATGGCCCCACCGGCACCGCCCGGGACGGCCTGGCCGAAGGGATGCTCGCCCTGGCAGCCCAGCGCAAGGTCCTGGCCCCCGGCCAGACTTTGATCGAGGCGGGCAGCGGGGCCTTTGCCGCCGCCCTGGCCCTGGCCGGACGGACCAGCGGCCACCCGGTCTGCCTGGCCATGCCCGACAACACCCCCGCCGCCCGGCAGGAAAAGCTGTCGGCCCTGGGGGCGCAGCTGCTGTTCTCCCCGGCGCGGGAAGGGACGGCGGGCGCCCGTGCCCTGGCCCGGACCTGGGCCGGTAAGCGCGGCTGGTACTACACTGACTGGCTTGCCTGCGACGACAACCCCGAATACCACCGCCGTGTGACCGGCCCCGCCATTGCCGAGGCCATTGTCCAGGAGGGGCAGAGCCTGGTGGACACCATCACGGTGGGGGTGGGCAGCGGCGGCACCATCACCGGCGTGGGCGAATGCGTCAAAGCCTGGACCAACGACGTCCAGATGGTGGCGGTAGAGCCCTACGAGTGCCAGGCCCTGGGCGGCGGCCTGCTGGGGCCCCACGGCATCCCGGACATCGGGTTCGGGCTGGTGCCCGACAACTATAACCCCTATGTGGTGGACAAGATCGCCGCCGTGGCCAGCGCCGACGCGGCCCGGGCAGCCCGCACCGTCCTCCTCACCGACGCCATCCCCGCGGCGGCCAGCGGGGGCGCAGCCATCGCCGCGGCGGCCCGCTTCCTGGCCGAGGGCCGCAGCCGCGCCGCCCTCTGCATCATCCCCGGCCGGACATCCATCGTATAAAATCCCAACAAGAAAGAAGTGTTCTGCATGACACACAACATGACCAGCGGGCCCATCACGCCGTCGCTGGTAAAATTCACCATTCCCCTTGTGCTGGGCAACCTGTTCCAGCTGACCTACAACGCCGCCGACAGCGTGATCGTGGGCCGCTTTGTGGGCGAGGACGCCCTGGCCGCCGTGGGCACCTCCAACCCCCTGATGACGCTGGCCATCCTGTTCATCAACGGGATGTGCCTGGGGGCGGGCATCCTGGTCAGCAACGCCTTCGGCGCGGAGGACTACAGCCGGCTGGAAAAGCAGGTGTCCACCACCGCCATCGCCGGGGGCGTGTTCTCCCTGGGCTTTTCGCTGCTGTGCATCCTGCTGGCCCGCCCGCTGCTGCGCCTGATGCAGGTGCCGGCCGAGGTGCTGCCCATCGCGGTGAGCTACCTGCGGGTGGTGTTCGCCGGGCTGATCTTCACCTTTTTCTACAACTTCCTGGCGGCCACCCTGCGCGCGCTGGGGGACAGCAAAAGCGCCCTCTACTTTTTGATGCTGAGCGCCCTGCTCAACGTGTTCGGCGATCTGTTCTGCGTGGCGGCCATGGGCTGGGGTGTGGAGGGCGCAGCCCTGTCCACCGTGGTCAGCGAGGCGCTGTGCTGCCTGTGCTGCGCGGCGTACATCAAAGTCAAAGTGCCGGTGCTCTGCCTGGGCCGGAAGTGGCTGGTGTTCGAGCCGTCCATGCTGCGGCAGACCGTCCAGTACGGCTGGACCACCGCCATGCAGCAGGGCACCGTCCAGCTGGGCAAGATCGCCATTCAGGCGGTGGTCAACACCATGGGGGTGAACGCCATGGCCGCCTTTGCCGCCGCCAGCCGGGTGGATGACTTTGCCTACACCCCCCAGCAGAACATCGGCCACGCCATGACCACCCTGATGGCCCAGAACCGCGGCGCGGGCAAACACGAGCGGGTGCGGCAGGGCTTTTTGGCCGGGATGCGCATCGAGGCGGTGTACGGCCTGGCCATCATGGCGGTCTGCTTTTTCGGGGCCGGGCCCATCATGCGCCTGTTTGCCGACGAGCCCGAAGTGGTGGCGCTGGGGGTGCGGTTTTTGCGGCTGGTCTCCCTGCTCTACCTGCTGCCCTCCGCCACCAACGGCATCCAGGGCGGTTTCCGCGGGGTGGGACAGCTGCAAGTCACCCTCAACAGCAGCCTGCTGAATATGGGCGGCCGGGTAGCCGCCGCGGCTTTGTTCGTCCTGGTGTTCCACATGGACATCGAGGCCCTGCCCTGGAGCTATGCGGTGGGCTGGCTGTGCATGCTGGTGTACGAGCTGCCCCTGCTGTTCAGGCTGTTGAAAACCGGGGAGTTCTGACTACACAAAAAATGCGCCCCTGCCCTTCCCTTGCGGGAAAGGCGGGGGCGCTTTTGTGTACAGATGGGGCGCTTACTTGGACTGCTCGGCGCGATGCTTGGCCAGCAGGGCCTCGATCTTGCGGATGGGGTCGGCAATGGCCGAGACCGACACGTCGTGGTTCAAGGCCAGCACAAAGTAGGCCGCATACTTCGAGACGTCCACGTCCAGGTACCAGTCGCGCTGGAGCAGCTCGGGCTTGCGGTAGGTCAGGTTGGTGCCCACCATGAAGTCCAGCACGCCCTCCTCGACGGCGGCGTCGAACTTGGACAGGCCGGCGGTGAACAGCGGGAAGGTGGCGTCGGCAATGATGCGGGCCGCGCCGCGCTGCTTGAGCTCGCGGGCCACCTCCAGCATGCTGTCGCCGGAAGCCACGATGTCGTCCGCCACAAAGACGGTCTTGCCCTCCACCGACTCGCCCAGGTACTCATGGGCGACGATGGGGTTGCGGCCGTTGATGACGGTGGTGTAGTCGCGGCGCTTGTAGAACATGCCCAGGTTGCAGCCCAGCACGCTGGAGAAGTACATGTTGCGGTTCATCGCGCCCTCGTCGGGGCTGACCACCATGAAGTCCTTCTTGTCGAACGACAGGTCGGGCATCTTCTGCAGCAGGCTCTTGAGCACCTGGTAGGTGGGCATAGCGTTGTCAAAGCTGAGCAGGGGGACGGCGTTCTGGACGCGGGGGTCGTGGGCGTCGAAGGTGATGATGTTCTTCACGCCCATATTCTGCAGCTCCTGCAGAGCCACAGCGCAGTCAAGGCTCTCGCGCACTTCGCGGCGGTGCTGACGGCCGCCGTACAGGCTGGGCATAATGACCGACACGCGGTGTGCCTTGCCTGCCACAGCCTGGATCAGGCGCTTGAGGTTGGAAAAATGGTCGTCCGGGGACATATGGTTCTCGTACCCGAACAGCTTGTACGTCACGCTGTAGTTGCCCGGGTCCACCACGATGAAGATGTCATCGCCCCGCACCGAATCCTTGACCAGGCCCTTGGCGTCGCCGCTCTGGAAGCGGGGGCACTCGCAGGGGATGATAAAGCTCCCCTGCTCCATGCCGCTTTGCGCAGCCCACCGCATCAGGTGGCGGTCGATCAGGTTGGTCAGTTCCTCTGCACCGGGGCAGCACAGCAGGCGCAGATCTGCAACGCTGCCGCCCTGTGCGAAGATATCCTTGGCTTCGATCACATTGGACATTTTTACGGCTCCTTTAATTCCTCTTTACCAGTGTTATGCCTCTTTCTCACGAAAGGATCATGCCATTTTCATTTTATCACATTTTGGCCCCGCCGCCAGTAGGATTTTCAAAATTCTGCGCCTTGCACAGCAGTTATGCCAAAATCCGCCGTGGTCTGTCAGTTATTTACAAAAAACAGCGCCGGCTTTTGTGCCTGCTTGTTCTTACAAGCTGGCCAGAGCGGCCTTCAAAGCCTCGGTGCGGTCGGTGTTCTCCCAGCGGACGCCCAGGTCCTCGCGGCCCATGTGGCCGTAGGCGGCCAGGCGGCGGTAGATGGGTTTGCGCAGGTCCAGGTCCCGGATGATGGCGGCGGGGGTCAGGTCGAACACCTTTTCCACCGCGGCCTCGATCTTGTCGTCGCCGGTGACGCCGGTGCCGAAGGTGTCCACCATGATCGAGACGGGGTGCGCCACGCCGATGGCGTAGGCCAGCTGCACCTCGCAGCGGCGGGCCAGGCCCGCGGCCACGATGTTCTTGGCCACCCAGCGGGCGGCGTAGGCGGCGCTGCGGTCCACCTTGCTGGGGTCCTTGCCCGAGAAGGCGCCGCCGCCGTGGCGGGCGTAGCCGCCGTAGGTGTCCACGATGATCTTGCGCCCGGTCAGGCCGCTGTCGCCCTGGGGCCCGCCGATGACGAACCGGCCGGTGGGGTTGATGAAATACTTGGTGTGCTCGTCCAGCAGCTGGGCGGGGATGACCGCGCGGATGACCTTTTCCATCACGTCAGCGCGCAGCGCGTCCATCTGGACGTCCTCCCGGTGCTGGGTGGAGATGACCACCGTGTCCACCCGTACGGGGCGGTCGCCGTCGTATTCCACCGTCACCTGGCTCTTGCCGTCGGGGCGCAGGTAGTCCATTTCGCCGCTCTTGCGCACCTCGGCCAGCCGGCGGGCCAGCTTGTGGGCCAGGCTGATGGGCAGGGGCATCAGCTCGGGGGTCTCGTCGCAGGCGTAGCCGAACATCATGCCCTGGTCGCCGGCGCCGCCCACTTCGTCGTTGGTGCCCAGGGCGATGTCGGGGCTCTGGCCGTCGATGTTCGAGATGACGGCGCAGGTGTCGGCGTCAAAGCCGTACTTGGCGCGGGTGTAGCCGATGTCGGCCACCACCTCGCGGACCAGCTTCTGGAAATCCACGTAGCAGCTGGTGGTGATCTCGCCCATGATGTGGACCAGGCCGGTGGACACGCAGGTCTCGCAGGCCACGCGGGCGTCGGGGTCCTGGGCCAGGATCTCGTCCAGGATGGCGTCCGAGATCTGGTCGCAGATCTTGTCGGGATGCCCCTCGGTGACGGATTCGGATGTAAAGAGATGTCTTGCCATAGATGTGTATGCCTCCACGATGCAAACGGTTGAAAAATTCCTCAAACAAAAAGACACCCGGAACCCGAAGGCTCCGAGTGTCCCACTCTTATCTTCCGGTTTCCCGCAGGATTTGGCACCTTACGCGCACGCGCAGGTTGTCGGGCTTCACAGGGCCTGTCCCCTCAGCCGCTCTTGATAAGCGTATATTCTTTTTGTTGCAGGGGATATTGTAGCATCCCTGCGTCAGATTGTCAAGAAGAAAGTCGGACTTTTTCCCGCGCGGCTCAATAGCCCTGGGCGGCCTCGCCTTTCAGCAGCTTGACGGCGCGGCTGGTACCCAGACGGTCGGCCCCCAGCTCGAGGAACTTTTCCATGTCCTCTACGGTGGAGATGCCGCCGGCGGCCTTGACCTTGCAGCGGCCGGCCACGCCCTTGACCATCAGGGCCACGTCCTCAAAGGTGGCCCCGGCGGTGGAAAAGCCGGTGCTGGTCTTGATATAGTCGGCCCCGGCCTCGCAGACGATGTCGCACATTTTGCGCTTTTCATCGTCGGTCAGCAGGCAGGTCTCGATGATGACCTTGAGGACCTTGTCCCCAATGGCCTGCTTGACGGCGCGGATGTCCTCCCGGACGGCGTCGTACTCGCCGTTCTTGAGCCGGCCGATGTTGATGACCATATCCACCTCGTCGGCGCCGTTGGCGATGGCGGTCTTGGCCTCAAAGGCTTTGGACGCGGTGTCCATGGCGCCCAGAGGGAAGCCCACCACGCAGCAGACCTTGCAGCGGCCGGCCAGGTAGTCGGCGGCCTGCTTGACGTAGCAGGTGTTGATGCACACCGAGGCGCAGCCGTATTCGACGGCTTCGTCGCAGAGGGCCTGGATCTGGGGCCAGGTGGCCTCCGGCTTCAGCAGGGTGTGGTCCACATGGGACAGAATTTCCTTGCGATCCATCTTGTTTTCCTCCTCAGTGCTCTTTCCGGGCCTTTTTGACAAGGCCGATGCCTACGCCGCTCAGGACGATGGCCGTCACCGAGACGGCCGCCCCGATGATGCCCAGCACCAGGCCGGACACCAGGAACCCAAAGCCTTTCAATTTGTGAACCATATGCGTTTACCTCCGTTTTTTACTGTTCCCGTCCAGCGGGCTTTTGAAAGATCAGCAGCTTGCTGAACAGGTAATTGAGCACGATCACCAGCAGGTTGGAAAAAGCCTTGACCCCCAGCCCCCACAGGGCGAGGGCGGCCTGCTCCGCGCCATAGGCCACGCTGCCGCCCACCCCCAGGAGGACGCCGTCCGAAGCGCACAGCCAGGGGCCCAGCACCGCCAGCACCAGGGCCTGCCCCTGGGGGGCCAGCCAGTTGCCCCCCGCCACCATGACGCCGGCGTCCAGCAGCATGGTGCCCAGGCGGCAGGCCACAAAGCGGCCGAACTCCTGCACGGCGGCCCGGCCCCGGGTGCGGCTGCCAAACACGAACCGCCGGTTGGTGGCGTAGGCGAACAGGATGCACAGGGCGTTGTCCAGCACGTTGCCCCAGCTGTTGGCGGCCTGGTAGCCGAACCACGCCTGGAACAAAGCGTACAGCGCCATGTTCAGCAGGGTGGTCAGGGCGCCGAACACCAGATACCGCACCGCCTCGCCGTGGGCGCGCAGGGCGGCCGAAAGTTTTTTTGCAACGGTCATACACATATCCATCGTCTGTCCGGGGCCTGCAGGCCGCCGGGGCGCGCAGTGGGGGGAGGGCTGCTCCCCCGGTACCAGAAAAGCCCCGCCGCCTTCCGGCAACGGGGCTGTTTCGACAGTGTCAGGCAGGGAGGATTACTGCTCCTCGTCCTTATCCTTCAGCAGGGCCTTCATGGACAGGCTGATGCGCTTCTTGTCGAAGTCGACATCCAGCAGCTTGACGTCCACCATGTCGCCCACCTTCAGCACATCGGAGACCTTCTCAACGCGGTCGTTGCTGATCTCGCTGATGTGGACCAGGCCGTCCACGCCCGGCAGGATGCGGACGAAGGCGCCGAACTTGGTCAGGGACACCACAGGGGCGTGGAACACGCTGCCCACGGGGTAGTTGTTGCGCAGCTGCTCCCAGGGGTTGTCCTCGCTCTTCTTGTAGCCCAGAGAGACCTTGTGGTTCTCGCGGTCGATATCCTTCACATACACCTCGATGGTGTCGCCGACGTTGACGACCTCGGAGGGATGCTTGATGCGGTTCCAGCTCAGCTCGCTGATGTGGCACAGGCCGTCCACGCCGCCGATGTCGACGAAGGCGCCGTAAGAGGTCAGGCTCTTGACCACGCCGGTGTAGGTCTTGCCGACCTCGACGTTGGCCCAGAACTCCTCGCGGCGGAGCTTGTTCTCCTCAGCGGTGACCTTGTTGATGCTGCCCACGATCTTGCGGCCGGAGCACTCGGTCACGACCAGACGGACGTGCTTGCCCACCAGAGCGGTGTAGTCCTCGTCGCGGCGCATGGTGGCCTGGGAACGGGGCACGAACACCTTGACGCCCTTGACGTTGACCACGACGCCGCCCTTGTTGTACTCGGTGACGTCGCCCTCGACGACCTCGCCGGACTCAGCGGCCTTGGCGATCTCCTCCATGCCCTTGCGCGAGGCGAGCTTCTTGCGGGAGAGCTGGATGACGCCGTCCTGATCCATAACTTTCTCGACGATGAGGTCCAGCTCATCGCCAACCTTGACCAGGTCCTCGACCTTTGCGGAGGAGTCGTCGGTCAGTTCGCTCAGACGGACAAAACCGGTCTGCTTTGCGCCGATGTCGACCTGGATCTCGTTGGCGGAAATGCTGGTCACGACTCCTTTCACAATACTGCCTGCATGAACACGTTTTTCCTCGGATGCGTTCAGCATCTCCTCGAAGCTCATGCTGTCATTGATTTCTGTCATACTGTTAAGTACCTCCTCAATAATAGACGATGGCGTTGAAGCCCCTGCTGTCACGCCCGCCGTCCTCACATCTGCAAACCACTCGGGCTGAAGCTCGCTTGCTGTTTCAACCGTAACGGCCCGCGTATGTTTTGCGGCGACTGCGACTAGCTTCTGGGTATTGGAAGAATGATGACCGCCAATCACGACCACCAGATCGCACTGACGGCTGAGGTCTTCCGCTTCCTGTTGCCTCGCCCACGTCGCATTACATATTGTATCAAAAATTTCGGCGTTTGTATAGGCTTTTTTCAGAAACTCCGAACATTCTTGCCATTTTGTTGCCTGGAATGTGGTCTGGGCAACGGCAAAAATCCTTTTTTCGGGATTTTCAGGCCCTTTCCAGGCCCGCAGTTCCTCCAGGTTAGCGAACACAAAGCTCTCCCCGCGGGTGTGGCCGACGATCCCCTGCACCTCCGGGTGGGCCGCGTCGCCCGCCACAGCCAGGCACGCGCCCTCCTGTTCGGCCCGCCGGGCGATGGCGTGGATCTTGGCCACGAAGGGGCAGGTGGCGTCGGCCCAGGGGATGCCCAGGGCCTCCAGCTCGCCGTAGACGCTGCGGGGCACCCCGTGGCTGCGGATGACCACCTTGTACCCCGGCGGCACCCCGGCGGGGGAAGCGGCCACTTTGGCCCCCCGCGCTTCCAGCTCGGCCACCACCTGGGGGTTATGGATCAGGGGGCCCAGGGTGGCCACCTTCTCTCCTGCGTCCAGCAGGCGGCGCGTCATCTGCACCGCCCGGTCCACCCCGAAGCAGAAGCCTGCGGTCTTGGCTAAACGTATCTCCATGTCAGGTTCCTTTGCGGTAAAGTCAGTATGCGCGGCGGCGGCGCTTTTATGCGTGGGCCGCGCCCTCGAAAGCGTAGCGGTTGCCCAGGTCGATCCAGGCGGCGGTCAAAGCCTGCTTGTTGGCCTTGAGGGTCTTGATGTCCCGGCGGCTCTCCATCTTGAACTGGGCGGCGGGCATCGGCTCGCCGAACACCACCCGCACCCGGCAGAACAGCTTCATCCGGCCGTCGGGGGTGTCGTACAGCACCCGGCAGGGAATGACGTCGGTGCCGGCCCCGGCCGCCACCACGAACAGCCCGCTCTTGGGGGGCAGCAGCTTGCCCTCCTTTTCCCGGGTGCCCTCGGGGAACAGCAGCAGCCCGCGGCCCTTTTTGCACTCCTCAATGGTGTTGTTCAGCGTCTCCATCTCGTCCTTGGTGCCCCGGACCATCACGCAGCCGCACTGGCCCAGGAACCAGGTGACCACAGGGTTGATCTCGAACAGCTCCTTTTTGCCGAAGACCACCATCCGTTTGCCCCAAAAGCGCGCAATGGCGATGAACACCGGGTCAATGGCCGAGATATGGGTGGGGGCCAGGATGAAGCCAGGCGTCTGGATCTTTTTCAGGTTTTCTTTCCCGATCACCTGGATGCGGAACAGGATGTGCCAGATCAGCCAGGCACCGGCAATGATAACAGGATACAACATGATTATTCCCCCACACGCTCTTTGATGATCTGCTTCATGGCGGCCAGGCTCTGGGCCAGGTCCATGGCAGAAGTATCCAGCAGGACCGCGTCCGCGGCGCGGCGGAGGGGGGCGGCGGCCCGGCCGCTGTCCTGCTCGTCCCGCTGCATAACGTCGGCCAGCACTGCCTCGTAGCTGTCGGGGCGGCCTGCGGCCTGGTATTCCAGCCAGCGGCGGCGGGCCCGGGCCTCGGGGCTGGCCGTCAGAAAGATCTTGACGGTGGCGTCGGGCAGGATCACCGTGCCGATGTCCCGGCCGTCCATCAGGATATTGCCGGTCCTGGCCATATCCCGCTGCAGGTCCAGCAGGAAAGCCCGGACGGCGGGGTTGGCCCCCACCGCCGACGCCGCCATCCCCACCTGCTCGGTGCGGATCAGGCCGCTGACGTCCTCCTCATTCAAATAGATGTGCTGCTCGCCGTCCAGCACCGCCAGCCGCAGCCGGATGCCCGGCAGCAGGGCGTTGACCGCCGCCTGGTCGGCAGGGTCGGCCCCGGCGCGCAGCGCGTACAGGCCCACGGCCCGGTACATGGCGCCGGTGTCCACATAGATGTACCCCAGGTCCCTGGCAAGCTGCCGGGCAAGGGTGGATTTGCCTGCCCCGGCGGGGCCGTCGATCGCAACCGATATCATTCGTTCTCTATCTCCTTCCGGCGGGCGGGGGTCTGTTGCCGCCCCGCCCCGTCTTTGCCCTTTCAGCCCAGCACCACGGCGGTGCCGCTGGCCGTGACCATCAGCATCCCGTTGTCGGCGCCCAGCACCTCGTAGTCGATGTCCACCCCCACGACGGCGTTGGCGCCCATGGCGGCGGCCCGCTCCTGCATTTCCTCCAAAGCGTTCTGCCGCGCGCCGATCAGCTCGTCCTCATAGCTGCCCGAGCGCCCGCCCAGGAAGTTGGTGAAGGACGCCGCGATGTCCCGGATGAAGTTGACGCCCGAGATCACCTCGCCGCAGACGATGCCCTTGTATTCAAGGATGCGCATCCCCTCGACGGACTGTGTGGTTGTAACGATCATAGTTGCCTCCTTATTTCAAGCCTTCGTGCAGATGGGCCGCGAAGGCCTGTGCGGTGCAGAAGGCGATCTGCAGGTTGTACCCGCCGGTGTAGGCGTCCACGTCCAGCACTTCCCCCGCGAAATAGAGGCCCGCGGCTTTTTTGCTGGCCATGGTGCGGGGGTCCACCTCCCGCACCGATACGCCTCCCGCCGTGATGACGGCGTGGGCCAGGTCGCCCCGGCCGTCGATGGGCACGGCCCAGTGCTTGCACAGCCGCACCAGCTCCCGCTTCTGCTCGCGGGTGATCTGGTTGGCGCGGGTGGCGGGGTCGATGCCCCAGCGCTCCACCATCACCGGCTGCATGCTGGCGGGCAGCAGCTTGACCAGGGCCCCCTGGGCCGCGTGGTTGGCCAGCAGGGCAAAGTCCCGGGTGATGCGGTCGTACAGCTGCTCGTCGCTGAGGGCGGGTTTCAGGTCGATCTCGACGCGGTAGCGGTGCTTTTTCATGTCGCCCAGGTGGCTGGAGGCGCTGAGGGTCAGCGGCCCGCTGATGCCGAAGTGGGTGAACAGCATCTCGCCCTGCTCGTCCCACACCGCTTTGGCGTCCTCGAACAGGGTCAGCTTGACGTTTTTCAGCGCCAGGCCCATCATTTTTTTGCAGTCCGGGTCGTGGGACACCAGGCTGACCAGGCTGGGCACCGGCTCGACGATGGTGTGGCCGGCCTGCCGGGCCAGCTTGTAGCCGTCGCCGGTGGAGCCTGTGACCGGGTAGCTCAGACCGCCGGTCGCCACCAGGACGCAGTCCGCCCGGTAACTCTTGCCCGAAGCGCCCTTGACCCCCACACAGCGGAAGGCCGGGCCCTTCTTTGCCTTTTTGCCCCCGTCGGGCGCGGGCGCTTCCAGCGGCTCGAGCAGCAGCCCGGCCGCCCCGTCCTGGACGATCGCCGCGCCGGAAGCGTAGGCCAAAAGCGCCTGCCGCACCTCGGCCGCCTTGTCCGACACCGGGAACACCCGCCGCCCCCGCTCCACTTTGAGGGCCACCCCCAGCGACTCGAACAGCTCCATGGTCCGGGCCGGGGGGAACGCGTACAGCGAAGAATACAAAAACCGGGGGTTGGTGCGGACGTGCCGCAGGAATTCTTCTTCGTCGCAGGCGTTGGTCAGGTTGCAGCGCCCCTTGCCGGTGACAAGGATCTTTTGGGCCGGTTTTTCGGTGTGTTCCAGCACCGTGACGGCGTGGCCGAGCCGGGCGGCGGCCCCGGCAGCCATCAGGCCGGCAGCGCCGGCACCCACGATCAGTACATCCGCCATGGACAAATCCTCTTTTCGTCAGAATCCGTACTTTTTAATAATACCAGAATCGCACCGCAAAAGCAATTATGAAAAAGGCGGTTTTTCCCCTCCCCCGCAAATTGCGCACAAAAAAAGGCGGACGCCGCAGCGCCCGCTCCAGCGCGGCGCAAAAGCGCCACGCGCAGGTGTCCCATCCGTGTACGCACATGTCGTCCGGGCAGGACTTTTTGACAGCCGGTGTTTTAACTGCCGATCAGCTTGACCGGGTCGAGGTACTTGTCCCCGTCCAGCACTTCCAGGTGGATGTGGGGGTCAAGGGCGCTCTCGCCGGTGATGGTCCCGGCCTGGCCCAGCTTCTGGCCGGCCGTCACCGTGTCCCCCTGCCGGACGGCGGCGTCCTCCACCGCCGACAGCCGCCACAGACGGCCCTCGCCGTCCCGAATGGCGGCCACCACGCCCCAGTTGCCCTCGGCAGCCAGGCTTTCTACCGTGCCGCTCACCGGCGCAAGGACGTCCTCGCCCGCTTTGCAGGCGTAGTCCACGCCGTTGTGGGTGCGCCAGTCGCCCAGCGTCTCGTTATAGACCAGGTCGTCCCCGCTCCACACGGCGAGCACCTGCCCAGAGACGGGCCGCGTATACCCCGAGCCGGCTGACGCGCTGGCAGCGGGCGAGCCGGTTTGCAGTTCGGACGGTTCGGACACCGAACCAGACCCAGACGGCGCACCAGAAGGCCCGCCGGACGAGCTCGATTCGGGCACATCGGCCACGGACTGGGCCGCGCCGGCTGCTTGCTGTTCCCATAGCTGTTCCTCCGTTGCGGGGGCGCCGCCCTCGTCGATGCCGGGGAACGTCTCCTCCCCGGTGATGCTCTGGCTGGGGCGCTCGCCCAGGTCCTCGGCCATCTGGTCCCGGATGGTCCGCACGGCCCACACGCCGGCGGCTGCGGCCGCGGCCACGCAGGCCAGCAGGGCCAGCACGAAGCCTTTGCCCCGCAGAAAATTCCTGATGTGTTCCATACCTTTTGCTTCTCCTTCGGTTTGACCTGTGTACGGGTTTGCCTTTAGTGTGAGACATCCGCCGCCGGAATATTCGCCCCGCCCGAAAAAAGAAGCGCCAGGTATGCAAAACCCGGTCTTTCCACCTCTGCCTGCTGCATGAAGTGCATGGTTTGCATGATAGCGGCTTTGGGCGTATCATGCAAAGCATGCACATCATGCACATCATGCATTTCATGCAACTCATGCAGAGTTATAAAACCATGCATATCATGCAAACCATGCAAAACATGCAGAGTTATAAAACCATGCATATCATGCAAAACATGCAAAACATGCAAGTCATTCAAATCATGCAGGGTTATAAAATCATGCATTTCATGCAAAGCATGCATGTTTGCAGAAAGGCGGAGCAAACTCTCTTGCTCTTATCCTCTTTCGCTCCGCTGGGGCCAGAGGGCCAGGGAGGGTGTTTCGATTCCCCCTCCCTAGGCCCTCTGGACTCCCTACCCACCCGCAGCGACCAGGGGATGTCCCCCTGGACCCAAAAAGGGAAGGTCGCTCTGGGCGTCTGGCTGAAAAAGCTCTTTACTGCGCTTTAGAGGAAAATGCGCATCGCTTTTTCCGGGCGCCAGCCGCCCGCTGCTCCGATTTCGTATGCGCGCCCTCCGGGCGCGCCTGTGTCCGTCCCGGGCAAGTTGAAGGCAAAATTCAAAGCAAGTTTGCCTTACCACCACTTACCCGACACCCACGGGCGTGCACTTGCCTCGCCCTCCGGGAGAGGTGCCGCCGCAGGCGGCGGAGAGGGGAGCTGTCAGGCACACCTCAGGCCGTAAACGTGGGAGGTCGAAACCTATAGGTTACGTTAGCCTCTCCCGCGTGCGGGAGAGGTGGCATGGCGCGCAGCGACATGACGGAGAGGGCTGCCTCCCACGCGTGCGGGGCACGAACAGCGACCGCTGCCAGCGGCAGAAACAGGGAGCTGCGAGTGGCGCGGCGCTCCAACAGGAAAAGCGCTGCTTTTTTGCCCCCCTGCATGAAATGCATGATTTGCATGGTTTTATAACCCTGCATGTTTTGCATGACTTGCATGTTTTGCATGACTTGCATGAAATGCATGGTTTGCATGATATGCATGATACGCCCAAAGCCGCTATCATGCACATCATGCATACTCTAAAAACCATGCAAACCATGCACATCATGCACCTAGCAGGATACGCTCACGATTTGAACCCTCCCGCCCTGCGCGCATACAAAACAAAAACCCTCAAGGATCACTCCCTGAGGGTTTCGTTTTTCGAGAAGCCGGCATCTACCTATTTTCACAGGCCGTGTCCAGCCAACTATCTTCGGCACAAGTGAGCTTAACTTCTGTGTTCGGAATGGGAACAGGTGGGACCTCACCGTCATCGACACCGGCCGTTCAAGTCTTGCATCCAGTCTGCCATTTCCATGGCTGCCTGTCTGCCCTGCTTGAACGTCTCTCTTATTTTGTTTTAGAAGGACGTGCCTTCAGAACTGAATAATACCTGCTTTGCAATT
>ERZ1090880.84-NODE-84-length-56861-cov-41.128208_pt1 | contig 56861 bp, 49 predicted proteins | sample MGYA00478471_ERZ1090880 | MGnify/ENA primary metagenome ERZ1090880 (study PRJEB33644, sample SAMEA5815734) | chicken gut metagenome | biome: Chicken; feature: Gastrointestinal Tract; material: Caecum | place: Ireland | collected 2019-01-01 | study: A study of the... | reverse complement strand
CGATGGGCGCCAGCGCGACCGTCACCAGCACCACAGGGAACACCACGCCCATTGCCTTGACGGGCAGCATGGCCCCTGCCAGGCAGGCAAAGCCGCCCGCCACCCAGACCTTGCCGCCAAAGCGGTGGGACGCGTTCCAGTTGGCTTCGTTTTCCAGCGTCCATTTGACGCGGATGCCCATAAAGCTGTTCTGGCGGATCTTGGGCATATAGTTGCCCACCACGATGAACAAGAGCCCAAAGCCCATGGCCATGACCGCGCTGCCGGCGCCGGCGCTCTGGACGCCCCGCTGGAGCAGCGCCGTCACGCCGCCCATCAGCAGCGACAGAAACGGCATCACCCAGAGGATCAGCCGGATGGCCTTTTTGCTCTGCCGGTCGCGGTTGCGCCGGTCGCTGAACACGACCAGCAGCACCAGCCAGTGGCCCACCAGGAAGGCGGCAGCCTCCCAGGCCATCTGCCAGCCCGCCAGCGCCGGCAGAAGCGTCACCAGAGACGAGAGGACCAGTTCCCCCTTATGTTCCGTGAGGATCTTTTTCATCTTCCGACTCCCCTTTCAGTTCGGCGATCCAGAGCAGGACCTCCTCGAGGACCGAGGCGTTCAGCTCATAGAAAATATACTTGCCCTCCCGCTGGTCGCGGATGAGGTCGGCCTCTTTCAGCACTGACAGGTGCCGGGAGATGGAGGCCGCCGTCACCGGGAAATGCGCCGAAATCTCCCCGGCAGACATCCGGCCGTTTTTCAGCAGGTTCAGTATCTCCCGCCGGATCGGGTCGGCCAGCGCCCGCAGTGTGTGCTGTAAACTCAAGGTGATCTCACGTCCTTTCTGTGCTATACAGTTAACGGTTAGCCTAATCGTTAACTGTATAATACTACAAAACCCCCGCCATGTCAAGGCGGGGGGGCTGTTTCTTTTGCTGCGGCAGAAATCCCTTAGAACCAGTGCGCTGCTTCGTCCCGGAACACCGGTTCCGGGCCAGACCGGTAGGGGTCATAGGTATGACAGTTGCAGCCAAACTCTTTCAGGGCCGCGATTTTCCCTTCCGGCGTCCACACAGCCAGAGAGACACCGTCAAATTCTTCCACTTTGCCGTCCTGCATGGTATTTTTGAAATACCACTCCACAATGGTCTGTCCTTCCTTATGGAAAAACTGTTTGATGTCCCAGACCAGCACCCGGCCCCGGGTGTTCCACTCCTCAAACCAGTGCCGGACCGCTCCCCGCCCGTGATACTGCGGGCCCCAGCTCTCGGTATACACCACATCTTCTGCAAAAATATCGTCGATGCCCAGGTCTTTCTGTTCGAGCCACATTTTGAACCACAGGCGGATGATGCGTTCCCGTTCTTCCATGTTTGCGCCCTCCTGATTTTGATGCGTTTTTCATCAATTCCTTGATTCATAATAGATGCTGGTGAAAAGTTCGGTGAACATCCCGATCGGGAAAGTGAACAGCAGCCCAAGCCCCACCGCCATGACGATGTCCGCCTGCCGAACGACGCCCATGATCAGGAAGATCCAGCCCAGCACAAGATAGATCGCCTGGGTGATCTTCAGGGTCATGCTTTTGGCTTTCCAATCCACCAGGCGGTTGCGCTCGTCCAGTTCTTCCAGCCGGTCCTTTTTGGTCAGTGTGCAGGAAAGGCTGTGCACCAGTTCCGACACGCCCAGCAAAAGCGCCACAGCCGTCCAGAAAACGCCTTTCACACCCATTCCCGCCCGGCAAAAAGCGGGGTGAACCGCACAAGGCCCAGCAGCAGCAAAAAGACGCCCGACGCAAACTTTTTCTTGTTATAGATCTTCATACTGTTTGTCCTCCAGCTCTTTGTTTTCCTGCAGGCAGCAAAGGTCCTCCACCGTCACCCCGAACACCAGCGCCAGCCGGTAGGCCAGCATCAGGGAGGGGCTGTACTGCCCCTTCTCGATGGAAATGATGGTGCGGGAGGAAACGTGCACCTGCTCCGCCAGCTGCTGCTGGGTCAGGCCCGCCGCCGCGCGCAGCTCTTTCACTCGTGTTTTCATCTGGTTTCCCCGCGGATATGAAGTTCGTTTCACGTGAAGTCAACTTCATATTAGCACAGCCCGGGGCCGCTGTCAAGGCCGGCGGCGGAAAAAGCCGCGCCTGCCTGTTGACAAATCCCCCCGCTTCCCCTATAATAGCCGTGATATGATATCGGCTGTGAAGAGGAGAGTACGCGCTTTTTGACCCTTGCAGAGAGCCCGCGGCGGTGGAACCGGGCAGGCGTCGGGGCGCGGAAGATGGCCTTGGAGCCGCGCAGGCAAAGCCCTTTGAACGCCCAGCCTGCGCCGGGTGTGCCCGTTACCGCGCCCGGCTGTATGCGCCGCGCCTTTGCGCCGCAGCAGCCCGTAAGGCCGCGCCCTGTGAGGGGCCGGCGAACCAAGGTGGTACCACGGAAGCTGTCAGCTCCCGTCCTTGCAGGGCGACAAGGCCCGGCAGGGGCGGGAGTTTTTCGCTTCCTTTCCGCTATGCAAATCAAAGGGAGGAAACCATTCACCATGTCTGAACAGAAAAAGTTCTACATCACCACCCCCATCTACTACCCCAGCGACAAGCTGCACATCGGCCACAGCTACACCACCGTGGCCTGTGACGCGCTGGCCCGCTTCAAGCGCAAGCAGGGGTACGACGTGATGTTCCTGACCGGCACCGACGAGCACGGCCAGAAGATCGAGGACAAGGCCGCGGCCGCCGGGGTGCAGCCCAAGGAATATGTGGACCGCATCGTGGCCACCGTCAAGGACCTGTGGAAGCTGCTGGACGTCAGCTACGACCGCTTCATCCGCACCACCGACGACTACCACATCCAGTCCTGCCAGAAGATCTTCACCCAGCTGTATGAGCAGGGCGACATCTATAAGGGCGAGTATGTCGGCCACTACTGCAAGCCCTGCGAGAGTTTCTGGACCGACAGCCAGCTGGTGGACGGCAAGTGCCCCGACTGCGGCCGCGAGGTCTACGACGCCCACGAGGAAGCCTACTTCTTCCGCACCGGCAAATACGCCGACCGCCTGCTGAAATACTACGAGGAGAACCCCCAGTTCATCCAGCCCGAGAGCCGCAAAAACGAGATGATCGCCTTCATCAAGCAGGGCCTGCAGGATACCTGTGTCTCCCGCACCTCGGTCAAGTGGGGCATCCCCGTCCCCTTCGACCCCAAGCACACCATGTACGTCTGGGTGGACGCCCTGAGCAACTATATCACCGCCCTGGGCTACGGCAACGATACCTACCACGACTACGACAAATACTGGCCCGCCGACCTGCACATGGTGGGCAAGGAGATCCTGCGCTTCCACACCATCCTGTGGCCGGCCATGCTGATGGCGCTGGACCTGCCTTTGCCCAAGCGGGTGTTTGGCCACGGCTGGCTGCTGATGAACGGCGGCAAAATGTCCAAGTCGGTGGGCAACGTGGTGGACCCGGTCATCCTCTGCGACCGGTACGGTGTGGACGCCATCCGCTACTTCCTGCTGCGTGAGATCCCCTTCGGCAACGACGGCATGTTCACCAACGAAGCCCTCATCAACCGCATCAACAGCGACCTTGCCAACGACCTGGGCAACCTGCTCAGCCGCACCGTCGCCATGTGCGAAAAGTACTTCGGCGGCACCGTGTCCAAGTCCGCCGACGCCGAGGCCATCGACGCCGAGCTGGAACAGATGATCGGCGCCCTGCCCGTCAAGGTGGCCGAGGATATGGACAACCTGACCATCCCCCAGGCCCTGGCCGAGATCTTCGCCGTGGTCCAGCGTGCCAACAAGTATATCGACGAGACTGCGCCCTGGGCCCTGGCCAAGGACGAGGCCAACAAGCCCCGGCTGGAAAGCGTCCTCTACCACCTGTGCGAGGCCATGCGCGTGACCGCCATCCTGCTGGACGCCTACCTGCCCAGCACCGCCCCCAAGATGATGGAGCAGCTGGGCCTGGACCGCGCCGCCCTCGACCTGTCCAACGCCGTCTACGGCGGGCAGGAGCGCTACACCGTCCACAAGGGCGAGCCCCTGTTCCCCCGCATCGACGTGGCCAAGGAGATCGCCCACCTGAAGGCGGAGGACGAGAAGCGCCGCGCCGAGGCCCTGGCCGCCCAGAAAGCCAAGGAGGAAGCCGAGGCCAAGGCCGCCGCCCCTGCTGCGCCGGCTGAACCCATCGAGCACGAGGCCGAGATCAGCTTTGACGATTTCTGCAAGGTGGAGATGCGGGTGGCCGAAGTGCGCGCCTGCGAGACCATCAAGGAGAGCAAGAAGCTGCTCCACCTGACCGTCTTTGACGGCGAGCGCGAGCGCTGCATCCTGTCGGGCATCGCCAAGTGGTACAAGCCCGAGGACCTGGTCGGCAAGAAGGTGGGCATCGTGGCCAACCTCGCCCCCCGTCCCATGCTGAAGGGCAAGTACACCAGCGAGGGCATGATCGTGGCGGCTGACACCGCCGACGGCGGCTGCGCCATCGCTTTCTACCCCGACAGCGCTGCTCCCGGCAGCCGCATCCACTAAAGGAGGCCGCCCTTGCCCACGGACACCAACGCCCGCGCCGCCAGGCTGGACGCCCTGTTCGGCGCGCCGGCCTTCGCAGTGGCTTTTGCCGTCCTCTGCAACTGCTTTTGGGGGTCGGCTTTCCCCTTCATCAAGCTGGGCTACCGGCTCTTTGCCATTGACGCCGCCGACACCGCCTCCATCCTCTGCTTTGCAGGGGTGCGGTTCATGCTGGGCAGCGCGCTGGTCCTGCTGGCCAGCTTTGCGCTGCAAGGCCGTCTGCCCGCCCTGCCGCGGGGCAAAGTGCTGGCCGAGTGCTGCGCCCTGGGCCTGTGGCAGACCACAGCCCAGTACGCTTTCTACTACGCGGCCGTCGCCCTGCTGACCGGGGCTTTCGGCGGCATCCTGAACAGCACCCAGAGCTTTTTGGGGGTCATTCTGGCCCATTTCCTCTACCGCTCCGACCGGATGACCCCCGCCAAGGCGGCGGGCTGCGCCATCGGGTTTGCCGGGGTGCTGGTGGCGACCATCGGCAACCACGGCGGCGGCAGCGGCTGGGGCATCTTCTGCATGATGGCGGCCACCGTCATCTTCACCTCTGCCGGGCCCTGGAACAAGTCGGTGACCCAAAAGGCCGACAGTTTCATGGTCTGCTGCATCAATCTGGGGGTGGGCGGCGCAGCCCTGCTCTTGATCGGGCTGCTGATGGGCGGCTCCCTTGCGCCCCAGAGCGCCCTGGGCATCCCCGTCCTGCTCTACCTGGCCTTTGTGTCGGGGGCAGGGTATGTCCTCTGGGCCCTGCTGATGAAAAACAACCCCGTCAGCCGGATCAGCGTGTTCGGCCTGGTCAACCCGGTGGTCAACGTCCTGCTGTCCGCCCTGCTGAACGGCGAACCCCTGTTCGAGTGGCAGTACCTGGCTGCCCTGGCCCTGGTCTGCGCCGGGATCTGGCTGGTCAACCGCCGCGGAAAGGAGGCGCCCAAGGCATGAGCATCTACCCTTCTGCCGGCCCCATCTTCGACACCCACGCCCATTATTCCTCCGGGGCCTTCAACGCCGACCGCTTCGAGGTGCTGGACGGCCTGCCCGCCCGGGGCGTGGTGGGGGTCTGCGAGCAGGCCACCCACTCGGGGGACGCTCCCCACTGTTTGGAGCTGGCTCACCGCTACCCCTGGGTGTGGGCTGCCATCGGCATCCACCCCGAAAGCCTGCTGCCCGCCGACAAGTGCGGCTCCGCGCCGCCCGCCCCCACTGTCTCGGTCTATGGCGGGGACTGGGCCGCCGAGATGCGCGCCCTCGCCCCCTATTACGACGACCCCAAGGTGGTCGCCGTGGGCGAATGCGGCCTGGATTACCACTGGCCGGTGCCCAAAGACGCCCAGCTGGCTCTCTTTGAGGCTGAGATCCGTCTGGCCCTCGAGCTGGACAAGCCCATCGTCGTCCATGACCGCGAGGCCCACGCCGACGTCTACGCCCTGCTGAAAAAGTACCGGCCGAAGGGCATCCTGCACTGCTATTCCGGCAGCGCCGAGGACGCCGACTGGCTGGCCAAGCAGGGCATCCTGATCGGCTTTGGGGGCGCGTGCACCTTCAAGGGGGCCAAGCGGGCCGGCAAGGCCATCGACGCGCTGCCCCTCGAATCCATCCTGCTGGAGACCGACTGCCCCTACATGGCCCCCGAGCCGGTGCGGGGCACCCGGTGCGACAGCTCCCTGATCGCGTATGTGGGTGAGTACATCGCCCAGCGCAAAGGGGTCCCGGCCGAAACGGTCTTTGCGCAGACCGCCGCCAACGCCCGCCGGGTGTTCGGCCTGGACTGAAAAAACACTGACCCGCGGCCGCTCTTGCGGCGGCTGCCGATGATAGATTTTGTCAGAAACAAAGGAGAATGTCTTATGAAAGCTCGTATCCCGCAGCACCGCGAATTCATCATCAACTTCCCCGACAGCGTGGACCAGGCCAAGGCCAGCGAGGGCTGGAACAAGCTGACCCAGATCGTCGAGGACTACAAGAAGGCCCACAACGGCGCTTCGGTCTACGCCCCCACCTTCATCGAGGACTGTGAGCCTGCCGTCAAGAAGCTCCAGGAGGAGTACGGCTTCGAGTACACCATCGAGTACGTGAAGTAATCCCGGCAAAACAAACACCCCGGTGGACCAGGCACTTGCTGCTTTGGTTCACCGGGGTATTTTTCTGTGTGTATGCCTGCGCCGTCTGGGCCGGGCTTTTATGCGCCTTCCACTTTGCTCAGCAGGATGCGGTCGTTGTCCAGCTCCTCGCCGGCGCGCTGGCGGAAGCGTTCCAGCAGGTCGTCCACCGTCATCTTGCTGCGCTCCTCGCCCTGGACGTCAAAGACGATGCGGCCGCCGTTCATCATCAGGGTGCGGTTGCCCAGTTCCAGCGCCTGGCGCATATTGTGGGTGACCATCAGGCAGGTGATGCCCTGCTCGGCCACGATGTTCTTGGTCAGCTCCAGCACCTTGTCGGCGGTGGCCGGGTCGAGGGCGGCGGTGTGCTCGTCCAGCAGCAGCAGTTTGGGGGTGACCAGGGTGGCCATCAGCAGGGTCAGCGCCTGGCGCTGGCCGCCCGACAGCAGCCCCACCGGCTGCTTCATCCGGTCCTCGAGGCCCATGCCCAGCAGGGCCAGACGCTCCCGGAACAGCTCTTTGTCCTTGCGGGAGATGCGGGAGAAATACGCCCGCTGGGCCGTGCCCGCCCGCAGGTAGGCCAGGGCCAGATTTTCCTCAATGGTCATGTTGGGGGCGGTGCCCTTGAGGGGGTCCTGGAACAGGTGGCCGATCACCTTGCTGCGCTTGAACTCGGGGGTGAAGGTGATGTCCTCCCCGCCCAGGATGATGCAGCCCTCGTCGGCGATGAACCCGCCGGTGATGGCGTTGAACAGGGTGGATTTGCCCGCGCCGTTGGAGCCCACGATGGTGGCGAAATCGCCCTTTTCCAGCGCCAGGTCGACGCCGTCCAGCGCCACTTTCTCGTTGACTGTGCCCGGGTTGAACGTTTTGCGGACACCCTTCATTTCCAGCATCAGCATCAGACTGCCTCCTTTTTGCCGTGGGTCTTGGCGTGGCGGAGGCGGGCCTCCTGCTTGCGCTTTTCAAACGCGATCTTCTGGCGGATGGCGGGCATCGAGATGGCCACCGCCACGATCAGGGCCGACACCAGCTTCATGGCCGCGGCGGGCACGTTGAACCGCAGGGCCACCGCCACGATGAAGCGGTACAGGCAGCTGCCAAAGACCACGCCGCCCACCCGCAGCACCATCGAGCGCTTGCCCAGCAGCGTCTCGCCGATGATGAGGGAGGCCAGAGCGATGGTCACCATGCCGGTGCCCACGTTGATGTCGCAGCTCTTCTGGTACTGGGCCAGCAGCGCGCCGGACAGGGCGGTCAGGCTGCCCGAGATGCACAGGCCCACCATGATGGTGTAGCCCGGGTCGATGCTGGAAGCGCGGACCATGGCGGCGTTGTCGCCGGTGGCCCGGATGGACAGGCCCAGCCGGGTGCTAAGGAACCGGACCATCAGCACGCAGGCGATCAGGATGACCGCCGCCACCAAGATCAGCTGATACCAGCCGCCGGCAAAGGCCAGCAGCTCTTTCCCGAGGGAGAACACCGTGTCCACCCGCACCAGGCTCATGTTGGAGGAGAAGCCCATCACCGCCAGGTTGATGGTGTACAGGCCGGTGTTGACGATGATGCCGGCCATGATGCTCTCCACCCCGAGGCGCGTCTGCAAAAAGGCTGTGATGAAGCCGGACAGCACCCCCGCCGCCATGGCGGCAAAGAGGGCCAGCACCGGGTGGCCGGCCACAGCCACCTGACAGCAGACCGCACAGCCCAGGGTGAAGCATCCGTCGGTGGACAGGTCGGCGATGTTCAAAATGGAATAGCTCAAAAACAGCGCCAGCGCCACCAGCGCGTAAATGCAGCCCAGCTCCAGGGCCGACTGCAGGACGTTGATCGAAAAAATACTAGCCAGCATGAAATTCCCTCACGAACGCAGTTTCAAAATCGTTGCGGCCAAAAGCCGTTTTTATGCAAATTCTTCGGCGGTGACCAGCTCCTCCATGGCGGTGCAGTAGGGCTCGAACGCCGTCTTGACCGTCTCGAGGTCGAAGCCCAGGGCCGCGCAGGTCTCGGTGTTGATGGTGGCGGTGCCGTTGTCAAAGGTGCGGTAGGGCAGGTCGGCCACCGTCTTGCCGTCGCACAGCAGTTCCACCACCATATCGGCGGTGGCCTCGCCCAGCTGGACGTAGTCCACGCCGTAGCCCACGAACGCGCCGTTCAGCGCGAAGCTGTCCGCGCCGGTGAAGTGCTGGATGCCCGCCTCGATCATGGTCTCGTAGATGGCCAGCTCGGCGGTCATGATGGTGTTGTCGGTGGGGGTGAACACCACCTTGACCCCGGACGCCGCCAGCGCTTCCACCGCCATCTGGACTTCGGCGGTGTTGGTGCCGTTCTTTTCGATGTAGCTGATGCCGTGTGCATCGCAGAACGCCTTGGCGTCCGCAATGGCCTGGGTGGAGGAATCCTGTCCCAGGTCGTACAGCAGGCCCAGCTGGTCGAGATCGGGGTTGATGGAGAGGATCAGGTTCATGATGGCCTCGGTGTTCAGCGCGTCGGAGGTGCCGGTGATGTTGGGCAGGCCATCGAAGCCCGCGCCCACCGGGTCGGTGACCGCCGAGTAGATGACCGGGATGTCGGTATCCTCCACGGCGGCCAGCATAGTGGAAGCCGAGGGGGTGGCCACCGCCACGATGACGTCCACATCGTCGGCCACGAGGTCGGCGCCGATCTGGTTCAGGTTGGATTGGTCCGCCTGCGCGTTGGAATAGTAGTCGGCGTAATTGAAGGTGACGCCGCGCTCGGCCCCGGCCTCGTCCAGACGGGCCTCCAGCGAGGCGACGATCTGGTTCAGGGAAGCGTCGTCCACATAGTTGACCACGCCCACCTTGTACACGGTGCCGGACGCCTCGCCGGAAGCGGCAGAGGCGGAGGACGCCGGGGAAGCAGACCCGCAGCCGGTCAGCGCCAGCGCGGAACAGGCGGCTGCAGCGGCAGCGGCGGCCTGGAGGAAACTGCGGCGGGAGATCATCTGGGTACGTTTCATAGGGAAAGCTCCTTTCTTGTGTGGGGAGCGGAGCCAAACGGAAAAGGCCCGCCCCGCCTTCGCTGCGGAACGGGCCCTGACATAAAAACGACCCGTCCCTGTGTTTGCCACAAGGACAGGATCGAAACTTTCGATTCTGCGGTGCCACCTTGTTTGCCCTGCATCGGTGCAGAGCCACTCGCGGGGAGCCAACACTCCCCTGCCCTGTAACGGGAGACACCCGTCCTAAGCTACTGGGGGGAAACCTCCCCGTTCGCCCGGCCCTCGGCGACCCATAACCACCGCCTGACACCGCCCGTTTCCACCACGCCGGGCTCTCTGGATGCGCCAGATGCAGGGTCTCTTTCGCCTCATCGGTTTGATTGCATTATACACTTTACCGCCGTAAAGTCAAGATATATCTTTTCATTTGTCAACACATTCAGGTGAATCCGGCTCACAGATGCGCATTCGGATGCTGCGCGGCTCGGGGTCCGTCTCGCTGCAGCCGTTGACGGCAAGGTCCCCAAATTCCACGAAGGCGCGCGCATCCAGCCGCCAGCCGCGGGCGGCGGCATAGTCCTGCAGCTGCTGCCGGCGGCTGACCAGCCACTCCCACACGCGGTGCCCCTGCACGAGCTCATACAGGCAGAGATAGTCCCCGCCGGGCACCAAAAGCGGCCCGTCCGGCCGCTTCTGGTAGAGGAAACGCTCCTCCCCTTCCCCACACAGGCCGGTGCCGGGGCCGTCGGTCAGGTAATTGACGATCAGGATGCGGCTGCTCTCCATCTCCTCCCGGCTCATCAGCACGGCGATGCGCTCCGGCTCCCGGTGCAGCCGCTGGGGGCCTTTGCCGCACCAGTCCAGAAAGCCCCGGTTCTGGCGGCGCAGCGCCTCCAAAAGCGCTTTACGCCGGGTCAGCTGGCTGATGCGGCGGTCCAATTCCTGGCTTTGGCGGGTCAGGATCTCATCCACCCGGGCCAGGTCCCCGCAGCTCAGGTACTCCGCGATCACCTTCAGGGGCACCCCCAGGTCCTTCAAAGTCACGATCAGGGCCAGCCGGTCCAGCTGCAAAGGCGAATAGAACCGGTAGCCCTTTTCGTTGACATAGGCGGGCCGGAACAGCCCGATCTCGTCGTAATAGTGCAAAGTCTTTTTGTTCACGCCGGCCAGTTTGGCAAAGGCCGCCGTCCGCAGATAGTTTTTTTGCATCGTTCCCTCTTGACTATCCAGCTGCTGGATGATTTATGATAGATCCAGCATACCAGAAAATGCTGCATTTTGCAACCGGAAGGAGATCCCTTTATGTCGCACGAAACGACCCAAACCGAAAACGCCCTGCTGTCGGGGCCGGTGCGCCCGGCGCTGCTGCGCTTTGCGGGGCCCATCATCCTGACGATGGTGGCCACCCAGCTCTATTCGGTGGCCGACACCATGATCGTGGGGCTGTGCCTGGACGCGGGCGCGCTGGCGGCTGTCTCCAACGCATCCACCGTGCTGATGGTGTTCCTGTTCGTATCGGGCGGGATGGAACTGGGCGGCGGCCTGCTGCTGGCCGCCCGGCGGCCCACCTCCACCCCGGACGAGCTGTCGGCGACCGTCTACAACCTGCTGTTCATCGATGGGGTGCTGGGCCTTCTGATGGCCGGCGCCGGGCTGCTGGGCGCGGAATGGCTGCTGCGGCTGATCCGCACCCCCGCCGGCATCCTGCCCCAGGCGGCAGAATACATCCGCTTTTACCTGGCCGGCCTGCCCTTTTTGATGGTCTACGACCTGTCCAAACAGCTGGTGATGGGCTGCGGCAACTCGAAAACGCCCCTGTACGCGGTGCTGGGCACATCGGTGCTGAACATCCTGCTGGACCTTGCCTGGGTGGGGCCCTTCGGAGTGGCGGGCACCGCGGCGGCCACCGCCCTTTCCCAGGTAGCGGGGTGCCTGTTCATGCTGTGGTATCTGCGCCGCACCCTCCTGACCGGGCCGTTCCGCCCCGCCATGCTGGACCGCCGCTGCCTGTGGGAAGTGTTCCGGCTGGCGGCCCCCAGCGCCATCCAGCAGGCCAGCGCGCCGGTGGGCGGCATGATCAAGCAGGGGCTGCTGGGCGGCATCGGCGTGGCGGCCATTGCGGGCTTTTCCTGCGCCAACAAGATGTCCAGCCTGCTGCTGATGCCGGTCTACGGTTTTACCCAGTCGCTGGTCTTTTTCATCGCCCAGAACACCGCCGCCCGGCAGGACGGGCGGGTCCAGACCGGGGTGCGGCAGGCCCGCAGCATCATGCTGCTTTACGCGCTGGCTGTGACGGCCGGCTGCGTCCTGTTTGCCCGGCCGATGCTGCGGCTGTTCACCACCGACGGGAACGCCATCGCCTACGGCGCGCTGCTGCTCAGCCGCCAGGCCATCGTCTACGCCTTTACCGCCATGAAGCACTTTCAGGAGGCCAGCCTCCGGGGCCGCCAGCAGATGGGGCTGTATCTGGCCTCCAACCTGGGCGGCACCGCCATCGACCTGCTGGCCTGCATCCTGCTGGTACCCCTGTGGGGGTACAGCGGGTTCTACCTTGCCTCTTTCGTCAGCGCGCCGGCCGGCTTTTTGCTGGCGGCGGGACTGGCCCGCGCCGGGGCCCGGCAGGCCGCGGGCTGAATATTTTCTTTTCGCTCCCTGTTGAAAGGGGCGGCTGCCCATGCTGGCACAATGCACAGCGGCAGCCGCCCCTTTTTTCGCGGTTTGGGTATGCCATTTTTCAGGCGCGCTTCTTTTTCCGCCAGAGGTGCCAGCCGGTATAGCCCAGCCAGATGGGCAGGGCGATCAACGTCACGGTCCGGCTGAGGGGCAGCCCGGCGGGCGAGTAAACAAAGTCGATGCTGCTCCAGCCTGCGGGGCAGAGCACCGCCATCATGCCGTTGTCCACCCGGAGGATCTCGGTCTCCTGCCCGCCCACATAGGCGGTGAAGCCGTCGTCATAGGGCACCGAGAAAAAGACCAGGTCGGGCTTTTCTAGGTTGATCTCGGCGCTGAAGCCGGAATTGGTCATGACAAAGCTGCTGCAGGCCGACGCCCGGCGGTCGGCAATGTCCTGCTGGTAGCGCTCGTAGCTGAAATCCAGCATCTGATCCCCGGGCAGCGGCTCCAGGTAACTGCCATAGGCGGCGATGTCCTCGTCGGTAAGGGCCAGCGCCCGCACCAGCAAAGCGCAGGCGTCCTGGGTGGGCAGGCTGTCCAGCTGCTCCTCGTCTACGTAGTAGTCGTAGGTGAAGCCCATGGGCAGGTAGTTGTCGTTTTCATAGAGGGCAAAGCCCTCGATGGTGTCGTAATAGGTCCAGCCGGGCACCGACTGCTCTGCAAAGCTGTCCTGCTCGTCCTCGGGCATGATGGTGAACCGCACGCTGAGCAGCCCCCGCAGCTGGTAGTAATAGGCTTCGGGGTTGCTGCGCACGTCCCGGGTAAAGCCCAGGGAGGAATAAAAATCCAGAATGCTGGGGGCCACCGTGCTGTCAAAGAACTGCATACAGCTCTTGTCCATCCAGAGGCCGAGGTTGTCGTGGGTGTTGTAGGTGTCCACCCGCCAGTCCCCTTCGGGGAACTGCTCTTTCAGGGCGATGGACGCCTGGTACTGCTCCACCAGGTCACTGTCATAGTTCCACTGGCCAAACTTGCCGATGCCGATGTGGACGATGCCAAAGATGCAGCTGAACGCCAGCACCGCGGCCAGCATCCGGCGGCAGAAACGCTTTGGGTCCTTCCGGTCCCGGATGATGACGCTGTACAGCACCAGCCCCGCCAGCCCAAAGGCCAGCACGGCCAGGTACTGCTCCGGGTTTTCGGTCACGCCCAGGAACCAGCTGTCCCCGTCCTTGACCGGTACCAGGGCAAAGGCCAGAGTGGCGATCATCAGCCACGCCACGATCCCGGTGGGGCGCTCGAGGTCGGCGTCCGGGTCCTCCCAGGCGCTCACCGTCATGGCGGCCAGGACCAGCACCGGCATATAGTACCAGCGGGCGTAGTAGCTGGCGTTGAAGGCGTAGAAGGCGCTGTTCAGCACCGGCACCAGGGCGAACATCGCGCACACCGCGATGATCCGCTTTCGGCTGTCCCCCTGCCGGGACCGCCAATAGGCCACCGCGCCGGCCAGGCTGCACAGGGGCAGGTAGGCGGTCATGCTGGTCCACTTGATGGTCCCCTCCGACCAGATGGAGACGATATAGGGCGAGTCCGGCGGCATGAACCAGCTGACCAGGATGGCCAGGTACTGCTGCACCTTGGAGTAGGTCAAAAAGCCCCAGCCCGACGAGATGTCGGTGGTGCGGGGGTTCTGCATCAGGGACAAAAAGGCCGGCCAGACCAGCAGGCACCCCAGCGCCACCCCCAGCAGGCTCTCAAAGGCCAGCACCCCGAACAGGCCGCGGGTCAGCTTGATCTCCCCGGTGGACACCTTGCAGGCAAAGTAGATGATGAGGAACACCACCTGCCCCACAAAGAAGAAATAGTTGTTCAGCAGGTTGACGGCCACAAAAAAGGCGAACAGCCCCCGGCGGCCGCTGTAGATGCACTCGTCGAGCGCCCACAGCATCCAGGGAAACAGGGCCACCACGTCGATGAAGTGGTTGAAAAAGATGTTGTAGATACCAAAGCCCGAAAAAGTGTAAAGGCAGGCCGCCAGCACCGCATAGTCCAGATTTTTCACATAGCGGCGCATATACAGGTAGGCGCCGCCTCCCGCCACGGCAAATTTGAGCACCAGCAGCGGGCACATCAGGTAGGGCAGCCAGCTCTGGGGGAACAGGGTGGACAGCCAGAAAAACGGCGAACCGTACAGGTAGAACGAGTAGGCGTTCATCACCCCGCTGCCCAGGTCGGTGGCCCAGGAAAAGGTGTTGGCGGGCAGGCGCTGTCCGCCCACGCTGGCCAGCCCGTCGGGGTAGCTTTGCCCCTTGACGAAGCCGTTCATATACCGGTAAAAGCCGATCTGCTGGCCGTTGAAGTCCCCCGCGTAGTGAAAGAACCCGCCGTCTATGATCTGGAACGGCAGGAAGATCAGCGCCGCCGTCAGGGCGCACAGCCCCACCGTCAGCCAAAAGCGGTCCCTTTTCTGCCGCAGCCGCGGCTGCCGGGACAGATGTGCAAAGTCCATAAGGCGTCCTCCTTCTCCCCTCTCAGTCTCGCTGCGCTCGCCAGCGGACTGTGACGGAGAGGGGCGTCCTCAGTATACCATGTTTACCCCGGCAAAGAAAGGGCGAAGTTTGGCGCGGCCTTGACAGATGGCGTGATCGGGGGTATTTTGGGTACAAAAAAGCCGGCGGCACGCGCCGCCGGCCGGGAGGTTATCCGATGCTCTATCCGTTCAATGCCCTGCTCGCCCGCATGAAGTATATCACCCGCTGGAGCCTGATGCACTCCCTGCGGGCCGAGTCCCTCAGCGAGCACACCTGCGACACCGCCCTGCTGGCCCACACCCTGTGCCTCATTGCGCGGCGGTACACCGGCACGCCCTGCCGCCCCAAAACGGTGGCGGTGGCGGCCCTTTACCACGACGCGTCCGAGATCATCACCGGGGATATGCCCACGCCGGTCAAGTACCGCAGCGAGGTGCTGCGGGACGCCTACAAGGCCATCGAGCGGGAAAGCGCCGCCTCTATGGCCTCCATGCTGCCCCCCGAGCTGGAGGAGGAGATCACCCCCTACATCACCGGGGACCTGCTGACCGATGCCGAGCGCCGGCTGCTCAAGGCGGCCGACCGGCTGTCGGCCCTCATCAAGTGCATGGAGGAGGCCCGCAGCGGCAACCACGAGTTCGACGCCGCCCTCCAGCAGCAGAAGAAGGCCCTGGCCGAGATGGCCTGCCCCGAGGCAGACTGGTTCATCAAGCACTGCCTGCCCTGCTATACCCAAAACCTGGACGAGCTGACCCGGAAATAACGCTTTATCGGTCCCACTTGTCGCACAGGGCGTTGATCTGGTCGGCAAACTTGGCAAGGTCCTTGTTGGCCCCGCCCTCGTTGTGCTCGATGACCCGCATCAGGCGGCGGCCGGCAGATACCAGCCGCTGGAACACCGCCTGCGCCCGGCTGAGCGTCGGGGTGGAAGCCCTGGACGCCGCCCGCTCCCGGCTGCCCTCGTTCAGGCAGACCGCGCCGTCGGCGCCCAGCGCCCACTGGGCCCCGTTGTAGGGCGCGCAGGCCGTGTAGCCAAGGCTCTGCAGGGTGTCCACGAACAGGTCCTCCACGGCGTCGTCGCCATGGTTGACGAACACCCGCCGGGGCTTGGGGTCGAAGGAGCCGATCCACTGCAGCAAACCTTCGCGGTCGGCATGGCCCGACATACCGCCCATCTGGGCGATCTCGGCCTGCACCTCGATCTCCTCGCCGAACAGCTTGACCCCGTCGATCCCCTCCACCAGGGCGCGGCCGAGGGTGCCCACCGCCTGGTAGCCCACAAACAGGATGGTGCACTCCTTGCGCCAGAGGTTGTGTTTCAGGTGGTGGCGGATGCGGCCGGCGTCGCACATACCGCTGGCCGAGAGGATGACCTTGGGGGTCAGGTCCGAGTTGATCATCCGGGATTCGTCGCTGGTGATGCTGACCCTCAGCCCCGGGAAGGTGATGGGGTCGATCCCCGCGTCCAGCAGGGCCCGAGTGTCGGCGTCAAAACAGTCCTCGCTGGTATCCCGGAAGATGCGGGTGGCCTCGATGGCCAGGGGGCTGTCGATGTACACCGGGAAATTGCCGTGGCCGGTCACCAGGTTTTTCTCCTTGATCTCCCGCATGAAATAGAGCAGCTCCTGGGTGCGGCCCACTGCAAAGCTGGGGATGACCACGTTTCCGCCCCGGTCAAAGGTACGCTGCAGAACATCCACCAGCTCTTTGATGTAGTCGGGGCGGGGCGGATGGCTGCGGTCGCCATAGGTGGACTCCATGATGACGTAGTCCGCCTCGGTCAGATAGGTGGGGTCCTTGAGGATGGGCTGGTTCAGATTGCCGATGTCCCCCGAAAAGACCAGCTTGGTGGTCTTTTCCCCTTCGGTGACCCACAGCTCGATGCTGGCCGAGCCCAGCAGGTGGCCCACGTCGGTAAAGCGGGCCTCCACCCCGGGCGCAAGCTCCACCCGCTTGTCATAGTCCACCCCGACGAACAGGCTGACAGCCGTCTCGGCGTCCTCGACGGTATAGTCCGGTTCCACCGGCGGCAGGCCGGCACGGGCGTTCTTGCGGTTTTTCCACTCGGCTTCCGACTCCTGGATGTGGGCAGAGTCCCGCAGCATGATGTCGCACAGCCGGCAGGTGGGGCGGGTGGCGTAGATCTTGCCCCGGTAGCCCTGTTTGGCCAGCAGGGGCAAATGGCCGCTGTGGTCGATGTGGGCGTGGGTCAGCAAAACGCCGTCGATCTCGCCGGGGGCCACGGGCAGGGGCTGGTTTTCGTAGACGTCCTTGCCCTGCTCCATGCCGCAGTCGATCAGGAAATGCAGCCCCCCTGTCTCCAGCAGGGTACAGCTGCCCGTTACTTCGTGGTTCGCACCTAAAAATGTGAGCTTCATCGCAGCTTACCTCCATCCTCCCCGGGCGGGGCCCGCGGGTGGTATTTGATCCTGTACTGGTTTTATTGTATCACAAAAGGTTCTTTCTTTTCCGCCAAAATCAGAGGCTGCTTTCCGTCAAAACGCCGAAAGCCTGCCCGCAGAAAGGAGCGCTTCCCTTGGAACAGAGTTATTACCGCATCGGCGAAGTCAGCCGGGCCACCGGCCTCTCCAAAGACACCCTCCACTTTTACGACAAGATCGGCCTGCTGAGCCCCGACCATGTGGACCCGCAGAACGGCTACCGCTATTATTCCCTGCGCAATTTGTGGCAGCTGGACATCATCACCGCCTGCCGCAAGCTGAACATCCCCCTGGACACCGTCCGGCAGATCCTGTCCCTGCAGGACAACGCCGAGATCGTCCGGCTGCTGATGGAATACCGGGAGGAGGCCCTGCGCCGCAGCGCCTATTACCAGCAGGTGGCGGAGGATATCCTCTGGTACAAGGAGGAGCACCGCCGCATCGAGGCCCAGAAAGACGACCCGCCCCTCGTCCGCCAGGTCTGGCGGGAAGCCGAACAGGTCATCGCGGGCCGGGCCGCCCAGGGGGGCTCCCAGGCATACCATGTCAATATGCAGCAGGCCGCCCAGGCCGAGCTGCAGCAGGCCGCCTCCATCCGGCGGCGGTACGGCTATTTGCTGGACGGCGCGGGGATGCCCGCCGGCCAGGTGATCAAACTGCGGGAGTACGTCCGGACGGAAGGCCCCTACCGCTGGATCGACCCCGACGCCCTTTACACCATCCCCGCCGGGCGGTACGCCGTCTTTACCCTGCGCATCCGGCAGGAGCAGGCCGACTTCTCCCCCCTGCTGGACTGGCTGGCCGCCCACGGGGAGGAGACCGACGCCATCTACGCCGAGGAGCTGGGGCTGCAGCTCTTCCCTTACATGGACGACTACGCCTGCGAGGTGCGGGCCCATCTGAAAGAAAAAACGCAAAAAGGGGCTTGACAGTGGAGTAACTCCATCCCTTATCCTATGCGGGAAAGGAGATGGAACGTTATGGGTGATATGCCCATCGGGAAGCTGCTGTTCCGGCTTTCCCCGCCAGTGATGCTGGCACTTTTGATCCAATCTATTTACAACATCGTAGACAGCTACTTTGTAGCCCAATATTCCCTCACCGGCCTGACGGCCCTGTCCCTGGTCTTTCCCATCCAGCAGCTGGCCACGGCCCTGGCCACCGGCGCCGGGGCCGGCCTGGGCATCCTCATCGCCCGGATGGACGGCTGTGGGGACACCGCCGCCCAGCGGGACACCATCAAGAGCGGCCTGTGGCTGGGGGTGTTCGACTTTGCCCTGTTCGCCTGTGTGACCCTGGCCGCCCTGCAGGGCTACTTTGTCCTCTCGTCGGACCAGCCCCTGGTCCGGCAGCAGGGTGTCCAGTACGCCCGGGTGGTGCTGGCGGGGTCGCTAGGGCTGTTCGTGGAGTCCCACTGCACCAAGATCCTGCAGGCCCGGGGCAACACCTTCGTCCCCATGCTGGCCCAGGTGACGGGAGCCGCTCTCAACATCGTCCTGGACCCCATCCTCATTTTCGGCCGGCTGGGCGCGCCGGCCCTAGGAGTGACCGGCGCGGCGCTGGCTACCGTGGCCGGCCAGTGGGCCGCCATGGCCATCACCCTGGCGGCGGTGTGCCGCAGCTGCGACCTGACCGGCCGGGTGCGCCTGCACCTGTGCGCCGGCGCTGCGGATCATCTGCCTCAGTTTCCTGCCCGCCGGCATCGCCATGACGCTGACCGTCTTTTTCCAGGGGTCGGGCCAGAGCAGGCAGAGCATCTTCATCATCGTGCTGCGGCAGGTGGTGCTGCTGGTGCCGCTGGCCTGGGTGTTCCACTTTGCGGGGCTGACGTACGTCTGGCTGACCTTTCCTGTGACCGAAGTGCTGTCGGTGCTCTGTGCGCTGGCTTTCTACCGGGGCGCGCCTTTTCTGTCAAAACGCCGAAATGCCGAATAATATTTTAGATAACCTTGACAAAACCCCTCCTATGATTTACACTTATACGGTTGAAATATCCGTCATGGAACAATGTCGTTGTAAAATAGAGAGGTTTGATTTTTATGATTCGTAACGATTTGCGCAACGTTGCCATCATTGCCCATGTCGACCATGGCAAGACCACCCTGGTGGACGCAATGCTCCGCCAGAGCGGCGCGTTCCGCGACAACCAGGTCGTGGCCGAGCGCGTCATGGACAGCGGCGACATCGAGCGTGAGCGCGGTATCACCATCCTGGCCAAAAACTGCTCCTGCACCTACAAGGGCGTCAAGATCAACATCGTCGACACTCCGGGCCACGCCGACTTCGGCGGCGAGGTCGAGCGCGTGCTGAAGATGGTCAACGGCGTGGTCCTGCTGGTGGACGCCGCCGAGGGCTGCATGCCACAGACCCGCTTCGTGCTACAGAAGGCCCTGCAGCAGAACCTGAGCCTGGTGGTGGTCATCAACAAGATCGACCGCCCCGACGCCCGCATCAAAGAAGTGGTGGACGAAGTGCTCTACCTGCTGATGGACCTGGGCGCTTCGGACGAGCAGCTGGAGTGCCCCATGGTCTACTGCTGCGGCCGCGCCGGCACCGCCAGCCTGGACCCCGATGTTCCCGGCACCGACCTCGTCCCCCTGTTCGACACCATTCTGGACACCATCGAGCCGCCTGAGGGCGACCCCGACGCTCCCTTCCAGATGCTGGTCTCCTCGGTCGACTACAACGACTTTGTGGGCCGCATCGGCATCGGCCGCATCCAGAACGGCACCTGCCGCGTGGGCGAAGAAGTGGTGGCCTGCGACTGGCACGATCCCTCGGTCCGCCTGCGGGGCCGCCTGACCAAGCTGTATGACTTCCAGGCCAACGGCCGCGTCCCCTGCGACAACATCACCGCGGGCGACATCGTAGCCTTCTCGGGCCTGCCCGACGTCACCATCGGCAACACCCTGTGCGACCCTGCCAAGGTGGAGCCCCTGCCCTTCGTCAAGATCAACGACCCCACCGTCGAGATGACCTTCTCGGTCAACGACAGCCCCCTGGCCGGTCGCGAGGGCAAGTACGTCACCAGCCGCCAGATCCGCGACCGGCTCAACCGCGAGCTGCTCAAGGACGTGGCCCTGAAGGTGGAGGACTCCGCCACCACCGACTCGTTCCGGGTCATGGGCCGCGGCGAGATGCACCTGTCCATCCTGATCGAGACCATGCGCCGCGAAGGCTATGAGCTGCAGGTCTCGCCCCCGCACGTCCTGACCAAAGTCATCGACGGCAAGACCTACGAGCCCATGGAGCAGGTGGTCATCGACGTGCCCACCCAGTACCAGGGCGCCGTCATGACCGGCCTGGGCCAGCGCAAGGCCGTCCTGCAGCAGATGGACGCTCTGGGCGACAGCCGGGTGCGTCTGGTGTTCCGTATGCCCAGCCGCGGCCTGTTCGGCTACCGCAACCAGTTCCTGACCGACACCCACGGCGAAGGCGTCATCAACCAGATCTTTGACGGCTACGACCTGTGGGCCGGCATGATCACCAACCGCTCCACCGGTTCCCTGGTCAGCTTTGAGACCGGCGAGTCGGTCACCTACGGCCTGTACAACGCGCAGCAGCGCGGTACGCTGCTGATCGGTCCCGGCGAAAAGGTCTACGAGGGCATGGTCATCGGCTACACCCCCACCGGCGAGGACGTGGACGTCAACGTCTGCAAGACCAAGCACCTGACCAACACCCGCGCCTCCGGCTCGGATGACGCGCTGCGCCTGGTGCCCATCAGCCGCCTGAGCCTGGAGGGCTGCCTGGAATTCCTGGCCCCCGACGAGCTGCTGGAGGTCACCCCCAAGAACCTGCGCATCCGCAAGCAGATCCTGAACCACGAGCAGCGCATGAAGGCCCGCAGCAAGAACAAGTAATCTTTGCCAAAAACAGCAAAACAACAACCGGGAGGCTCCCTCTTTTGGGGGCCTCCCGGTTTGCGGTTACTTCTTTTCTACCGGGAGCCAGACCTCACAATAGTAGTCCTGGTCTTGAGCTCCGTTTTCAAACCGGCTGGCATCGCTGTACATCTCTACGTTGATACCTGCAGCGATGCGATAGTCGGTGTTAACAGGCAGCCACTGGGAAAAAATCTGCCGGTTGAGTTCCATCAGCGCCTGCGGCATCTTGCCGGTACAGGGAAAGACCGCCCAAGTATATGCGGGAATGGTCCGGGTGATGAATCCCGCCGGGATCTCTTTGACCGGGTCATAATTGTCGGCAATGAGATATTCAAATTCACTGCCGCCCATGCTCTCGTCCAGATTGATCCCATACATACCGTGCACGGTTTCCCCGCCGCCGGTACGGAAATGTTCCGCCCAGAATCGAGGCACCTGCTCGGCACCCTCCTCATACCGGAATGTTTTGGCCCGGCAAAGCACCGTGAACGCCTCTTTTTTCTGAATTCTGCAATCCATATTCTGACCACCTTCCAGAGTTACTTTGATTCTCAGCGGAGCAAAGGAGCGGACCGCGCCTCCGCTTTTTCGTAGAGCGGCCGGCGTGACCCCATGGAAACGGGCAAACGCCTTGGTAAAGCTGTCTGGTGCATCGTAGCCGAATTCCAGCGCAATATCAATGATCTTCCGGTCCGTCATGAGGACCTCCAGCCCGGCGGCGGAAAGCCGGCGCTGGCGGATATACTCTCCCACTGTCATGCCGCACAGCATGGTAAACCCTTTTTGGAAGTAATACGGGGACAGCGCCGCCTGCTGCGCAACAGTACAGATGGACAAATCCTCCCGGAGATGAGCTTCGATATACTGGATTGCCCTGTGGATGCTCTCGACCCAATCCATAGATCACGCCCTCCTTCTGGCAACAGTATACACGAAGTTTCCCGGCTGTGCCCGATTTTCTGTGCCCGGTTTTGTCCGGGCGAAAGGCCCCTTACTTTTCGATCTCGTATGTTCCTCTCTTTTTATCAAGATAAAATGCAAAAAAGGGACACGCTGCGCGCATCCGTGCGGCGCGTCCCTTTCTTGTGTCACTGTGCAAAGGCGCTGCCGGCCGTCCAGGGGCTGCCGGCGGCATACAGGGTGTGGCTGCGCAGGTAGTTGACCCACGCGCCGTAGCCGTTGCCCGCCGACAGGTGGACCCCGTCCGGCGCGGCGCAGACGGCCTTCAGGTTGCCCTCGCCGTCGGCCAGGGCCTCCCACAGGTCAAGGTAGACGCAGCCCTTGCTGTCGGCCAGTTTGGCCAGCTGCTCGTTCACATTGCGGAGGTTGCCGCTGGTCAGGCCGGGGCGCTCGGCTGCGGCTTCGGGCCGCACCGGCGGGATGGATTGCACATAGATGACGCAGTCCTGGCCCAGCGTTTCCCGCAGCGTGTCCAGCATGGCACCGTAGTAAGTCAAAAAGCGGTCCTCGGCGCCGGCGGTGGTCAGGGTATTGGTGCCCAGCAGGATATACAGCTTTTTGGGCTGGGCCGCGGCCAAGACGTCCAGGGCGATCTCGTCCCCGCGGGTCATGTGGTTGACGGTCATCCGGTTGACGATGGTGTCCGGCCCCGCCCCGATATAGCCGCAGATCAGCGCGCCGCCCAGGTTGATGTCATAGTCGGTGAAGCCCACCGTCAGGCTGTCCCCCAGGAAGGCCGCATCGGCAAAGTAGCTCAGGTCCACCTGGCCGGTGGCGGGCTGGCGGATGACGCTGCTGTCATAGGCGCGGACGGTATAAGCCCCCGGGCTCTGGCGGGCCGGGCCGAAGTCCAGCACTTCCGCCGCGGCGCCCCCCTCCCCCGGCTGCATGGGCAGCGGGGCCAGGATGCCCTCCACCGTGCCGCTGGGCAGGGTGTCGGGCACGGCGGGCGCAGCCTCCCGCTGGGCCGTCTCCAAAATGGCGGTGATGGCCAGCGACAGCAGCAGGATCGCCGCCACGCAGGCCGCCAGTTTCAGCTTGCCGTATTTGCTCCGCTGCCGGGCGCGGCGGCGGGCGTAGTTGTATTCGTGTGAAATACCCATGGTATGCTTTACTCTCCTAAACAATTTGGGCCGGCTGCCGCCGGCGCTCAAAGATATATTGATTCTATCATAAATTTTTTCACTCTGCAACCAAGTTGGGTCTTGCATACAACGCGAGAAACGGTTACAATAGGATTGGGACAAAATTCCAGCAACCTGCAAAAAGCTCTTTCACTGCGAAAAGCATTTTTGTATGGATTTTAGCTTGTTTCACGTCCCGCCTGCGGCGGTGCAATGCAGGGCCCGCCGCGGCGCAAACATTCGGTATTTTTTTGATAAGAAGGAGCCAACCATGTCTAACAATGTGATCGTCGGCCAATCCGGCGGCCCCACCGCCGTCATCAACTCCAGCCTGGCGGGGGTCTACAAGACGGCCCGCAGCCTGGGGGCCGGCAAAGTGTACGGGATGAAGTATGGCATTGAGGGCCTGCTCAAGGAGGAGATCGTGGACCTCAACGTCCTGCTGGACGACCGGATGAGCATCGAACTGCTCAAGCGGACCCCTTCCAGCTTCCTGGGCAGCTGCCGCTACAAACTGCCCGACCCCGAGACGGACAGCGCGCCTTTCGTCCAGCTGTTCACCCTCTTTGACAAGTACGACATCTGCGCGGTGTTCTACATCGGCGGCAACGATTCCATGGACACCATCGCCAAGCTGAGCCGCTACGGCCAGAAGGTGGGCAGCCCGGTGCGGTTCATCGGCGTGCCCAAGACCATCGACAACGACCTGTGCCTCACCGACCACACCCCCGGCTACGGCTCGGCCGCCAAGTACATCGCCACCATCCTGAAAGAAGTGATCCGGGATTCCTCGGTCTACGACCTGCGCAGCGTGACGGTGGCCGAGATCATGGGCCGCCACGCCGGCTGGCTGGCCGGCGCCGCCTGCCTGGCCTCCGGCGAGGACTGCGACGGCCCCGACCTGATTTTGCTGCCCGAAGTGCCCTTTGACCCCGAAAAGTTCCTGGCACGGGTGGACGAACTGCAGAGCCGGAAATCCAATGTCATCATCGCCGCCAGCGAGGGCGTCCGCACCGCCGACGGCACTTATCTGTGCGACCTGGTGTCCACCGCGGGCCAGCTGGACGCATTCGGCCACAAGGCCATCCTCAGCGGCACCAGCCGGTATCTGTCCGAGCTGATCCACGAGCGTCTGGGCTGCAAGAGCCGGGCCATCGAGTTTTCCACCCTGCAGCGCTGCGCCAGCCATCTGGCCAGCCGCACCGACGTGACCGAGGCATACGCCGTGGGCGGCGCCGCTGCCGCCGCGGCCTTTGCGGGCGAGAGCGGCCGCATGATCGCCCTCAAACGGATGAGCGGCTATCCCTACCAGTGCGTCACCGAGTCGGTGGACGTGCAGCAGGTGGCCAACCTGGAAAAGAAGGTGCCCCTCGAGTGGATCACCCCCGACGGGATGCATGTGACTTCCAGCTTTGAGGAGTATGCCCGCCCGCTGATCCTGGACGAGCTGACTCCCATTTATGTGAACGGCACCCCCCGCCACGTCCACCTGTAAAGCCCGGGTGCCCTGGCTGCCGGCAGTCCACGATGTCCCCTGAAGTTCTTTCCCGGGCAGACCCCTGTCCGGCCAAGATAAATAAAACACAGTGTAAAAGGAGAAAAGAATCATGGGTAAAAACGCGATCGTCGGACAGTCCGGCGGCCCCACTTCCGTCATCAACGCAAGTCTGGCCGGTGTGTTTGAGAGCTGCAAAAACCGCGGCGCAGAAATCGTCTACGGGATGCGCAACGGCGTGGCCGGCCTGCTGGAGGAGCGGGTGGTCGATCTCTCCACCCTGCTGAAAGACGACCTGGACATCGAGCTGCTCAAACGGACGCCGTCCAGCTTCCTGGGCAGCTGCCGCTACAAGCTGCCCGACTGGCACGAGGACGAAGCCGTCTACAAAAAGCTGTTCGATATCCTGGAAAAGCTGGACATCGGCTACTTCTTCTACATCGGCGGCAACGACTCGATGGACACCATCGGCAAGCTGGCCGACTACGGCGCACGGACCGGCAGCGACATCCGCTTCATGGGCGTGCCCAAGACCATCGACAACGACCTGATGGTCACCGACCACACCCCCGGCTATGGCTCGGCCGCCAAGTACATCGGCGTGGTCATGAAGGAGATCATCCGGGACGCCACCGTCTACGGCACCAAGTACGTCACCATCGTGGAGATCATGGGCCGCAATGCCGGCTGGCTGACCGCCGCGGCTGCCCTGGCCAAGGGCGACGACTGCGAGGGCGTGGACATGATCTGCCTGCCCGAAGTCCCCTTCCATGTGGACCGCTTCATCGAAAAGGTCCGGGTCATGCAGGAGAAGAAGCCCAGCATCGTCATCGCCGTGTCGGAAGGCGTCAAGCTGGAGGACGGCCGCTACGTCTGCGAGCTGGCCGACGACGTCCACGCGGTGGACGCTTTCGGCCACAAGGCCCTGACCGGCACCGCCCGCTTCCTGGCCAACACAGTGGCCCGCTCTCTGGACACCAAGACCCGCTGCATCGAGCTCTCTACTCTGCAGCGCTGCGCCGGCCATCTGACCAGCCGCACCGACATCACCGAGGCATACCAGGTGGGCGGCGCTGCCGCCAAGGCCGCCTTTGAGGGCGTCACCGGCCAGATGGTGGCCCTGAAGCGGATCTCCAACAACCCCTACCAGTGCACCACCGAGCTGCACCCCATCAGCGAAGTGGCCAACCTGGAAAAGAAGGTGCCCCTGAGCTGGATGAACGAGAACCACACCCAGATGACCCATGAATTCCTGGAATACGCCCGGCCCCTGATCCAGGCCGAGCTGACCCCGCTGTACATTGCGGGCCTGCCCCACCACATCTATATGAAGTAAGTCATTTAGGGGGAACCCATTTCTGCGCGCAGTCGCGCGACAGAAATTCCTTCCCCCTAATATCCCCCTGGGGACAAAATTTAGCGCCGAACCGTGCACTCGGCCTTGCGGCCTCGCACACTCTCGGCGCTAAATTCCCCTGTATGTGTCCCGCCCGTATGCACATGTCATCCGGGCGGGACTTTTTTGATAATCTAACTGCTCCTTCAGCCGTATACCAGCGGCTGAGGGAGCAGTTTTCTTTTTATGCAGATCAGAACGCGCCGATGGTGGGCGCGCCGCCGGCCAGCTCCTCGGCGGTGAGGGGCTTGATCGCGGGCTGGGCGTCCTTGTTGTCCAGCCGCTCCTTGGCCACAGCCAGCATCAGCTTGATGCGGTTCTCCTGGTTGACCTTGGTGGCGCTGGGGTCGTAGTCGATGGGGGTGATGTTGGCGGTGGGGTACAGCGCCCGGATCTTGTTCACCATCCCCTTGCCCACGATGTGGTTGGGCAGGCAGCCAAAGGGCTGGGCGCAGACAATGTTGGGGTAGCCGCCCTGCACCAGCTCGATCATCTCGGCGGTCAGCAGCCAGCCCTCGCCCATCTTGGCGCCCAGGGAGATGACGCCCTTGGGCTTCTCGATCAGCTCCTTGAAGGGGCCGGGCGCGTAGAAGCCGGCGTTGGAAATGGCCTTGAGCATGGCCCGCTCGATGCCGTCCAGCCAGTCCAGCAGGCGGTCGGAGCCGAACTTGAGCGCGCCGTTGCCGCCGTAGAGGACGTAGTCCTCGCCCATATTGAAGATGCAGTACTGGCAGAAGCCCATCAGGCCGGGGAAGTTGACTTCGCACCCCTCCGACTCCAGGAACTTCTGCAGGTCGTTGTTGCCCAGGGGGCTGTATTTGACGTAGATCTCGCCCACGACGCCCACCTTGACCTTGGGCACCCTGGTCTTGGGGATGACGGCAAACTCCCGCGCAATGAGGGGGAAGGTGTGCTTCATCTCCCGGGCCGAGTAGCCCTTGCCGGCCAGCAGTGCCCGGCCGATCCGGCCGATCCAGGTGTCCACCAGGCGGTCGGCGTCGCCGGAGTGGTCCTCATAGGGGGCGATCTGGTTGCGCAGGGCGCACAGCATATCCCCGTAGAAGATGCAGGCCACCGCCTGCCGCAGCAGGGGCAAGTCCATCTGGAAGCCGCTGTCCTTTTCCAGGCCCGAGAAGTTCAGGCTGGCCACCGGGATCTGGGGGTAGCCCGCCTTGACCAGGGCCTTGCGCAGCAGGTGGATGTAATTGGAAGCGCGGCAGCCGCCGCCGGTCTGGGTGATGAGCAGGGCGGTGTGGTCCAGGTCGTACTTGCCGCTGTTCAGCGCGTCGATGAACTGGCCGATGACCAGCAGCGCCGGGTAGCAGGTGTCGTTGTGGACGTATTTCAGGCCCAGCTGGGCCACCGCGCTGCCGCAGTTGCCCAGGATCTCGCACTTGTAGCCCTCGTGTTCCAGCGCATATTTGAGCAGCCGGAACTGGGTGACTGCCATGTTGGGGATGAGGATGGTGTGGGTCTTCTTCATCTCCTTGGTGAATTTGGGGTAATGGTATTCCACGGTTGCCCTCCTATCTTCAGCGGACGGCGGCAGGCTGGGGCGCCTGTTCCGCCTTGGACTCCGCCTGTTTTTCCCGCGCCAGCTCGTCCCGCTCGTCCAGCGCCGCAAACAGGCTGCGCAGCCGGATGTTCACCGCGCCCAGGTTGGTGATCTCGTCGATCTTGAGCTGGGTGTACAGCTTGTTGCCCGCCTGCAGGATCTCGCGGGTCTCGTCGGTGGTGATGGCGTCCACGCCGCACCCGAAGCTGACCAGCTGCACCAGGTCCATATCGGGCTGGGTGGTACAGTATTTGGCCGCGGCATACAGGCGGCTGTGGTAGGTCCACTGGTTCAAAACGCTGGTGGGGAACTTTTCCACCCGGTCCGAGATGCTGTCCTCGGTGATGACCGCCGCACCGTGCCGGGCGATCAGCCGGTCGATGCCGTGGTTGACCTCGGGGTCCACATGGTAGGGCCGGCCGGCCAGCACGATGATCCGTTTGCCCTGACGGCGGGCTTCCGAAATGATCTCCCCGCCTTTGGCGCGGATCTTGGCCATATGGCTGGCGTACTCGGCGTAAGCCGCGTCGGCCGCCTCCTGCACCTCTTTCTGGGAGATGCCGCCAAAGTATTTGGGCAGGATCTCCTTGGCCATCTTGCGGACAAAATCCTTGGGACGGTGGATGCCGATGTAATCACAGATGAACTTTTTGCCTGCCAGCTCGGGGCAGTTGCCCAGCAGCACCTCGGGGTAATAGGCCACCACGGGGCAGTTGTAGTGGTTGTCGCCCAGGCCCTCGTCGATATTGTAGGTCAGGCAGGGGTAGAAGATGGCGTCCAGCTGCATGGCCGCCAGGGCTTTGATGTGGCCGTGGCTGAGCTTGGCCGGGAAGCAGGCGGTGTCGCTGGGGATGGTGGCCTGGCCGGCCAGGTACAGCCCGCGGCTGGACACCGGGCTGACGTGGACCGCAAAGCCCAGTTTGGTCCAGAAGGCGTGCCAGAATGGCAGCAGCTCATAGAAGTTCAGGCACAGGGGGATGCCGATGGAACCGCGCTTGCCGGGCACCGGCTTATACGCGGCCAGCAATTCCTGCTTGTAGGCGTAAAGGTTGAGGGAGTTGTCCTCGCTCTTGCCGGTGATGGGCTTGTCGCAGCGGTTGCCCGAAATGTACTTGCGGCCGTCGGCAAAGGTATTGACGGTCAGCTGGCAGTGGTTGCCGCAGGCGCCGCACTTGACGCTGACCACCTTCTGGGTGAAGTTCTCCAGCTCCTGCTGGCCCATCATGGAGGAATGGGTCTGTCCTGCCTTGTGGCTGCGGCGCAGGCCAAACAGGGCCGCGCCATAAGCGCCCATCAGGCCGGCGATGTCGGGGCGGATGACCTCCACCCCCATCTCCTTTTCAAAGGCGCGGAGGACGGCTTCGTTGTAGAAGGTGCCGCCCTGGACCACGATCTTGCGGCCCAGCTCCTCGGGGCTGGAAGCCCGGATGACCTTGTACAGCGCGTTCTTGACCACGCTGATGGACAGGCCCGCGCTGATGTTCTCGATGCTGGCGCCGTCCTTCTGGGCCTGCTTGACCGAGCTGTTCATAAATACGGTGCAGCGGCTGCCCAGATCCACCGGACGGTCGGCGAACAGGCCCAGGGCCGCAAACTCCTTGACGTCGTAGCCCAGCGCCTGGGCAAAAGTCTGCAAAAAACTGCCGCAGCCCGAAGAACAGGCCTCGTTCAGGAAGATGTTGCTGATGGCCCCGTCCTCGATCTTGAAGCACTTCATGTCCTGGCCGCCGATGTCGATGATGAAATCCACGTCGGGCATAAAGTATTTGGCGGCGGTAAAGTGGGCCACCGTCTCGACCAGGCCGTAGTCGCAGCGGAAAGCGTTTTTGACCAGATCCTCGCCGTAGCCGGTGGTGGTCACACTGGTCACCTGCAGGCCGGGATGGTCGCGGTAAATCTTGAGCAGCTGCTCCCGGATCAGGGGGAGCGGGTTGCCCAGGTTGGGCTGGTAATTGGTGTAGAGGATGCGGCTCTGCTCGTCCACCACCACCAGCTTGACGGTGGTAGAGCCCGAGTCGATGCCGATGTGCACCGGCCCGCACTGTGCCCCAAAGGGGACGCAGGGCACGCTGTGGGACATATGCCGGGCGTGGAACGCCTCGTACTCCTCCTTATTGGCAAAGAGGGGCGGCTCGCTGGCGTAGGTCGCAGTGGCCGCATACCGGTCCAGCGCGGAGGCCACCTCAGACAGATCGAACGCCTTGTCGGCGTAGAGGGCCGCGCCCAGCGCCACATACAGCAGGCTGTTCTCGGGGCACTTGCCGGTGACGCCCAGCGCCTCGTCAAAGCTGCGGCGCAGCACCGAGCTGAAGGTCAGCGGCCCGCCCAGGTACAAAATGTTGCCCTGGATGGGGCGGCCCTGGGCCAGGCCGGCGATGGTCTGGCTGACCACCGCCTTGTAAATGCTGGCGGCGATGTCCTCCGCCCGGGCGCCTTGGTTGATGAGGGGCTGGACGTCGCTCTTGGCAAAAACGCCGCAGCGGGAGGCGATGGTGTAGGTGCGCTGGGCCCCTTCCGCCGCCTTGTTCATCTCGTCAGCGCTCATCTTCAGCAGGGTGGCCATCTGGTCGATGAACGCGCCGGTGCCGCCGGCGCAGCTGCCGTTCATCCGCACCTCGGTGCCGCCGGTGAGGAAGAGGATCTTGGCATCCTCGCCGCCCAGCTCGATCACGCAGTCGGTCTCGGGGACGAACCGCTTGACCGCCACACGGGTGGAGAACACCTCCTGCACGAAGGGCACGCCGCAGCTCTCGGCCAGGCCCATGCCGGCCGAGCCCGAAATGCTGAGCAGGGCTTTGGCCCCGTGGAGGTATTCGCTGTCGATCCGGCGCAGAAGCTCCTGCGCCTTTTCCAAAATATGGCTGTAGTGACGCTCGTAGGTCGAATACAGCAGGTTTTCCTGTTCATCCAGCACGGCGCATTTGATGGTCGTGCTGCCGATATCAAGACCAACTCTCAAGTTTTGCTCCTCCTGCAAGGAAATGGCTCTGCGGGGATGCGCCCCCTGTGAGCCGCCACAGAATTGTTAGATGACAAACAGTGTCATTTCTTCACATACGGTATCATTATATCGTATTTTTTCGCCGGATGCAATCTGGTGGGTCTATTTTACACAAAAAAACCAGTTTATCTGTAGACGAAAAGCAAATATTCTGTGAATGACGCCCGACACGAACAGACTTTTTCCGTCAAAGTGCTTGCGTTTTGGTCCGATCTGCTGTATTCTTAAGGTAGCTTCTCTCCCGCCGTAACGCATGCCGACACATTTCACCACATTTTTGTCGTTGCATCAGGACGGGCATCTCATTAAAATAAAAGTAAAGTTCTTACGTCACGCCTGATCGTGCGGCAGATCGAAACAATGGTTATTTGCGGGAGGAGAATGTGAACCATGATAGCACACGCGTCATTGACCAGGGAATTTTCTGCAATCGAATCGCTGCAGCAGTCTTACCTGCTGACTTATGAGCTGGATGAAGCCGGCGGCGGCTGCCGGCTGACTTTGTCCCGCACAGGCGAGATGGCCTGCCGCGACAGCCTGGTTTTGGATGCGCCGCCCCTGTTCTGCTACTCGGTCCTGCGCTATTTGTACGAAAATTGTGTCCAGCCAGAAATTTGGCGGGACGTCGTGGCCGAGTGCTGCCCTGCGGCCGCACGTCCAGCCGGAAAGGGCGTGGCCATGAGTGAATGACGCATCTTTGAGCAGCCGGCCGTGGATCGCCATTGCCAGTTACGACCCGCGCTTTTTCCGCATCTGCGAAAATTATCTCACCTGCCTGGGCAGTCACGCGCTCCAGTACGAGACGTACCGGTCCGGCGAGGAGCTGCTGGCGCGGCTGGAGCAGGGTTTCCCCTATCAGGCACTTTTGCTGGACAACGCCCTGGCCGATATGGATACAATGATGTTCTGCCGCCGCCTGCAGGAGCTGCACCCCAGCTGCCGGCCCTGGCTTTTGCTGGTGCTGACCTGGGACGCCCAGGAGCTGGACAGCCTGTTCCAGTCAGACGACGGCGTCCGGGCCTGGACGCCCCGGCTGTCCAGCCTGAACAGCCTGCTGCTGGACCTGCAGTCCCTCTTGAACCGCAGCCCCCAGCCCGACCCGGACCCCCTCGGCCGCCTGCTGGCCAACTGGGGCGCGCCGCTGCAGATGGTCGGGGTGGGCTACCTGAAAGAATCGGTCAGCCTGGCGCTGCAGTACGACAGCCACTTTGCCATCCGCAAGGATATCCTGCAGGAAGTGGGCGACCGGCACACCCTTACCGACTTCGCTGTGGACAGCGGCATCCGCCGGCTGATCGACGCGCTCGACAATCAGAACGCCCCTGCCTGGCAGGATTTCCGCCGGCGGCACAATCTGCCCGCCAAATTGACCACCGGTAAATTTATTTATGCCATCCGGGACGAGCTGACAAAGCCCCTCCCGGTCCTCAATGCAATACCGGAAGGAGAACCTCTACCTCATGAACGAGAGACCCAGCCTGCCGCGGTCTTATGACGGGCAGGACAGTGCAGACCCTGAAACGCGCCGGGAAGACCTGCTGAAAAATTTTCCCGTATATGCCTTCGAGAGCGAGTGCCAGCGCTCGCTGGACATGATCGCTCTGTGCCAGCGGTATCTGTCCCATCTGGCAGAGGACGAGGACCGCCCTGAAGCCGACGAGATCCGGCAGTCTCTCAGCGACATTGCGGTGGCTGCCACCCGGCTGGACCGGAACCTGAACAGCCTGACCGCCCTGCTGCGCTGCGCCCAGCAGTCCGAGGCGCCCCAGTGGGAGCCGGTAGAGCTGTGCACCTTTGTCCGCACCCTCTGCGCCGAACAGGATCAGCTGCAAAAGGAGCTGGATATCCGTCTCAGTTTGGACTGCGGCGGCCTGGACGAGCTGGTCGTCCAGGCGGACCGCCGGTATCTCTCCCGCATCGGCCTCCATTTGCTCTCCAACGCTGTGCGGGCCTGCGCCCCGGGCGGCGGGCGGATCGTGCTGCGCCTGCGCTCGGGCGGCAAGGGCGAAGCCGTCTTTTCCGTCACCGACACCGGCTGCGGCCTGCCGGACGACACGCTGCACGGCCAGCAGCAGAACCGCTCTCACTTTTTGGGCACCACCAAAAGCGGCCTTTTGCTCTGCCGGGAATACTGCCGTCTGACCGGCTGGACGCTGGAGCTGCGCCCCCGGCCCAAAGGCCGCGGCACCGAGGCCGTGCTGACCCTGCCCGCCCGCACGGTCTTCGACCCCTCCCCTATCCTGCGCTCCTACGGCGCGGAGGACGCCCGGCGGGATGCCCGGCGGCTGTGGTTCGACCTCGTTTTTGAGCTGCAATGTATCCCCGGGCTGGAAAACGTCCGCTTCAGCCCACCCGCTGAACTGCAGATGGCCTGAAACGGTTCTCTGTTCTCCGATGGTAAGAAAAAAGCAAAACAAGCAAACGGTCTGAAACCTGCACAATGCAGGGCTCAGACCGTTTTTTGCGTCAATCTTCGGATGGGGCGGCGGGCGCTCCGCAGACCTCCCGCAGGCGCTGCTTCAGCAACAGGTACCGGCGGTACTTTTCCTCTTTGGCAAAGTGCGCCTGCCGGGACTGCTCCGGGTTGCCCTCATAGCACAGCGCCTCGCCGCCGAACTGCTCGCTGGTCAGGTCAAAGATATGGCCGTCCACTACATTATAGCAGTGGTAGTTCCCGCCGGGGCGGAGGATGCCGTACACCTGCCCGCCGAAGATGTCCTGTGCCAGAAAGGCCGTGATGGAACACTGGCCCAGCGTCCGGTTTTCCGGCGTCCAGCTGCTCCGCAGCCGGGGCGCGCAGGTCTCGGCGCACCAGACCTGCGCCAATTTGTCGTACAGGTCCAGCGGCGTGCGGATGCCGGGATACTCCCCGTTCACCGCAGGCACGCCGGCCTGCCGCCAGCCGTAAAAATGGTATGCTTTCATGCGCGAATGCCTCCTTTGATGATCTGCGTCAGCGGCCAAGGGTATTGATGAACATATGCACGAGCATGGCCGAATAAACGTTTCCGCTGTTTGCTTTGCCCCATCTCACGAAAAGATTTCTATCTACCTGGTAGTATACAGGAATTTGGAGTCTTTTTCTACCTCTAAAAGGAACAAAACTGCTAAAAATAAGCCCCTAACTGCCTTTCAGCAGTCAGGAGCTGTTTATTCGATATTCAGACAAGTCCCTCAGCTTGCACCAGTAATAACCAAATGGAGTAATTCGTGTTTTCTCCCCATACCACGCTCAGACTGGCGATCTGTTGATCTCGCTCGTCCAAAAGTTGCCCCAGAGAGCGATCCTGAATCGTCCGGCTGGCAGTTTTCGACTTTTCAGCCTGGTTGGCATCCAATTTTTGCTCGCTGCTCTGTGCTTTCCCCTGCAGCGTTTCCAAAGCCAAACGGCCCACTTGTGCAGAGGTCAACGTCCCATCATAGAGATAAGCGTAAGCAAAATCGCCCAAAGTATCTTCTAAAATGCGGCTGCCATCGCTCACCGCATACAGCGAGGCGTCGTCCAAAACAACATCGGCAAGGAACGCGGCAGACTCATCCAGACTGTCGCTGGCCACAATACGGTTCGTCAGCTGCCGGCTCAGGTTGAGGGTAGCAATCAACTGGTCCCGCAGGATCTCATGCGCGGCAGGTTCTGCTTCTGTCTCCTCTTCGCTTTCCTGCGAAGACGCGGGAGCCTGCGGAGCCTCCTGCAAGGTGTAAGTGCAGCTGCTCAGGGACAGTGCGCCGAGAACCAAAAGGCTGATGATTCTAAGTCTGAGGCCGATGCGTTTCATAACAACGCTCCTTTCTGTGTACCCGCCGCAGCCTCCCGGTTTGGGGCTGCTCATTAAAAGCGGTCGTACATTGTGTTTTCAGCTTAGCACACAAACGCAAATCGGTCAATAAAATTTTGTTGTATATCATCAATTTCTGCATAATATACAAATATTTTCTTGAATTTTAGTAAGATAGTATATTGGTGTTTTGTAGCGATATAAAAAAGGTCTACCTGATATTCCATCAGGTAGACCTTACTCTTTAGGGAAACGAACCTTGCTATAGGGTCATGCTGCAAAGGGCATTAAGCCTTGGAAAAACCGGTCATTACGAGCCTTTTCGGTCTCTCTGCCATTACTCCATCTCGCTCCAAAGCCAGTTAACTTAAACAAATTTGATTAAGTTATATTGTTGGAGGTATTTGGATTCTTTTCATTATTCTATGAGTGGACGCTACCTGCTTTTGGTTGCCAATCTGTTGCCAGCCAAACATCTGCAGGAATCTTATTTGTATTATACCTGAAAACCAGGACAAATTCAATCCATCGACCTATTTCCCTAATTCTTCCATATCCTTTGTATTATAATAAGGTGGACCACAGTCACCCACAATGGATCTTAGGATAAAGGAGGATCTGTCAATGAGAAAAAAGAGCAAACTGCCGGACAACCTCTACCACTTCACCAGCCTCATCAAATATCGGATCATTCTCGAGTCCGGCAAGCTTGCCCTGACTCCTTCTAATCTGAAATTTGATCCTGAGACATTCCATTACGAGCCCATCTACTTCCGGGAACAGGAAATCGGAATGCAGGCGGTGGACAAGTACAAGGACCACCATCCGGTTGTATGGCTCACCGCCAACGACCAAGTGACAGCTCAAAACACTGGCCTGTCCGATGACAAGCTGATGTGCCGGATCAACATCAAGACGGACGGACGATTCTGGAGATATCTCCGGTGGCGTGACTTCTGCGACAAATATCACGCTGACCGTTTTGCGACGGCTGCACTCAAACAGTCAGCTTCCGATCACGCAAACTGGTACATCTGTGAATCGGAGATTCCGCTGGCCGACTTTGCCAAGGTTGAGTTTCTGGATCAGGATGGGCTTTATAAGGAAGCGCATCAGATTCCTGGCTTCTCGCTTGAGGATGTGGCTCCGGAGTTGTTTGCATAAAAGAATCAAATAAAGACAAGTAGCTGTATTACCCCGGTATACCCCGTTTCGAGGTATACCGGGGTTTTTCTTTGATGAAATGTCTTAAAGGTATTATTGCATATTGGCTATACTTTCCCAGATAGCAGTGAAACCCTATTGCAGGTATAAACCGGTTCGTAAAAACATTCATAGTATTTATCCAAGCATAACAAACCAGAAGATTTACGTTCCTCGCTAATCGATAAACTCATAATCAAGTCTACAGCCAGTTGCTTCTTTATATATATCTAAACTTTGCGCTATTTTTCCTTTAATCGCTACACCCATTGGCAAGTAAATATATAAATCTTGCCTGGCTCGGCTACATGCAACATAAAAAATCCGAACAAATTCTGCAATCTTATCCTCTCCCAAAATGTTAGGATTAGTTAATGTCGTTTCCAGATCCGTACCATCTCGTCGAGCTGTTGGAATTGTAGCCACAACAACAGTATCCCATTCCCTACCTTTGGCTTGATGTACTGTCATATATTGCGCATCTTTTGAAAAAACATCATCAAACAATTGCCTTGCAGTATTCCATTCAATTTTTTCGAGTGCTGGACGAATATCCTCATCTAAATCCGAAATATATGATATTACAAAACTATTATTTTGCAATATATTATTTCGAATATCTTTGTATTCTTCTCGCGATAATGTTGTATTAAAAATGTCGATTATACTGCATATCGAAGTAGTATCAGTAAGCCCTTGAAAAACTGCAGTTAAAAGGTTTCTAATTTTTAAAATAGCACTTGCCGTGAATACACCTTCCTGCTTTAGCTCCTTTTCTTTTACATATAACGAGAAGGCATTTAAAATATCAATAAACGATCCATGTTGATAGGCCGTATATAACATTATCACAAAACGAAAAGCTCTAACCCAAGCTACTCGACCATGCTCCACAATATCAGATCGAATATCAATAGATGTTTTAAGGTAGCTATTATAAATTTTCTTTAATTGCTCACGCTGGTCATCACTAATATTCTGAATATACGTAAATGCATCAGCCCATGTTCGGGTCAGTACGACTGCTCCATCACCAACTAAATCGTTAATAATCTGCAAAGTTTCAGGTGCATCTCCACATAAAAAGTGGATAGGTTTATTTTCGCATTCCTGTTGCTCTATCGTGTCTTTATATTTCTTGATACTCTTCTGCTGTAACCCATCTTTCCTTCTTATGTAATTGCAAAAATTAACAATATTTGAGGTAGATCGCCTATTTCCAACAATCTGATAGGTTGATAACTTGCGTTCACCGGATATATTGAATTCGAGAAAATCAGAAGGATGTGCGCCTTGAAAACTGTATATTGATTGTGCCGCATCTCCGATTACACCAACGACTGTCGATTTGATTCCCAGGTACTGAACAATTTTGGTTTGTAGCGGACTGGTGTCCTGAAACTCATCTATAAATACAAATGGAAACTTTACCCGGATAGCATAGGCAATCGTACTATTTTCCTGAAGCATTCTAAATCCAAAATACAAAATTTCATCAAAGGTAAGTTTTCCTATGTTGTTCCAGATATATTCTTTTATAGTTTTTACATGTTGTTCTTCAATTTTAGATGAGTGCCGGAAGCCATGTTGCCCATAATTTGTAAAAAGCTTTGTATCAATCTGCACTTCGCCTAGAATCTTTTTCCCATATTCATCGTGAGGACCAATTAAAGCGCTTAAATCTTTGTTTATTTTTTCCTTGTCATATCCATGAAGAATACTTAAGCCCTCAACTTGTGCAGTAATATTTGCTTTCCGTGTAATAGTGATTTCAAAATCTTTTTCTATAATACGCCTTAAATCTTCTTGGAACGGAGCAATAATGTATTTCAGAATAAAATTATGAATTGTACAAACTTCTACAGAATCGGTATAACCATCTAAGCGTTTGGCAATTTCATCGACAGCGGCGTTGGTATAAGTAATACACAAAATTTTTCTTGCACTGCTCTGGCAAATTTTTGGATTACTTTCTACAATTCTCTTTACATTATTGACCAAAAAATGTGTCTTACCAGCACCTGGACCCGCATAAATCGAAAGATGCTGTCCTAGTTCTTCTGATGTAAGCAAATCACCAGATTTTATATTGATAGCCATTCGATCCCCTCCTTTATGTACGGAGGAACTTTCAGCTCTTTCATTAGATCCTCATCCACCAAGATACTTAAGGCTGTATCACCTTTTTTATTTTCAACATAAGCGTAAAAAAGTTTCGCGAAAAATAATCCTCTATAATATAAAGTGTTCTCAGGGTGCGATGCAATTGCTGCTTTTATAGCATCTATAATTTTGCACACCTTATCATAACTTTTTGTTGGTATCTGGCCTCTATTCTGATCCCACCTGTCAAAGTTTAGACGGCATGTATCAATGTATGGATGCAGCGATTTTGGCATTGCTATCTTAAGAAGCTTTTTCGCTACTTTTGTGTTGCCGATATTGCACATATACAAATCATCTTCAAATGTTGATCCATAACATTTTTGAAAAACAGTTTTTAAATTAGTTGCAGTCGAAAATTCTGCCCTTAATGTTTCAACATGTGAAGGTTCATACAATTTGTAGTCAGCTACAGTCTTTGCTCTATTCGAAAAAGACCAGTTAAAATCACAGTCGGTAATACAAAGCACCTTCTTTTTGACTGGGTTGTTCACAAAAGCCCTTACAAAATACGGAAAATTTTTGCCTCCCACTTCAACGATAGAAACGTGTTCATCTTCATACGCATATCCGCATTTCTCTAGAAATTTAGGTAAAAGCAGCTTCTCGGCAATTCCCTCAACAAAAATCACCTTATCTGCAAAAAGCATATCAGATCGTGTGACATCAAGAAACTTCATCATATGCTTTTGGGCATCTGAATCCCCAGAAAATTGAGATTTAAGGCTTTGCTGAGTGCAGTCTGGGACCGGATCATTTCTTTCGTAAGCCATCATATACATATTATCTAAACCCGCAACTGCAGTTATGTTGGGTGAGTGTGTAGTGACAAAAACTTGCTGATTCAAATTATGGTCATCATCCATCTTTTTAAGGAATTTAAAGAGCTTGTACTGCATTGCTGGATGCAAATGAGCTTCTGGTTCTTCAAGACACAGTATACGAAAATCCTTTCCTTTTTGGATTTCAACAAGTTTGACCAGCATATACATGTTAATCAAATTGTTATAACCAAGTCCATTATGAGACAATGGGAGCGTATATCCTGCTTTAGTATCTTGGACATCAATGACATACGCTCCAGCAATTGTTGTTGACGGTCTCATATCCTGAGAAATCGCTACATTACCTTTGGACAAGCCAATATCATTATCTTCATGCTCAACCAAATTTGAAATCTTATCTAATACAGGCTTTATGGCGTCTTTCATTCTTTGAGATAAATCTCTTTGAATGCTTTGTAGTGTTGCAGCACTGGACGGATCTGTTTTTAGATGTTTTTCAATTTCATGCTTGGTTTCATTATAAACTGACTCACTTTTTCGTTCCGCCTCAATAAAATCGATTTTGAATATACTTGTTGCCTCTTTAGCTTCAATAAGTGTCTCTGTGAGACCATTAGTATACGTCCACCCATAGTATTTTTGGCAAAGCAAGAAGGCCGAATAAAATTCGTCAAATGATTTTGCTGACGCAACCATTTGCCGGTATTCTATAATTTTCTTAGGATTAAGAATATATTTCGCTTGAACGCACGCTGAGATTGTGTATCGAGTCGGGTCTTTTGCCGCCGCTTTACTCGCAAGTATTTCATCCATTCCAATAAATGAAAGTAACTTTATAATGCCCTCATCATCGGTATTATCTTCACTGATGTCATGTTTAATATGGTATTTTATTACTATCGACGGAGGTGTCTGTTTATATAATGAGGCATACTGACATTGCAAATCATTTTTATTAAAATCTTCTGCCCCAATGTCTCCAGGATTGCTAAGAAGGTTAATTGCCAACAATAGCCCTGTCTTTCCGGAGTTATTAGCCCCCACTATCACATTAAGGCCATCATTGAAATCCATCGTAAAATTATGAAAATTCCGAAAGCCCACAATTTCTATACGATAAATATACAATTTAGCGCCACATTCCTTCCACACATTAAACTTACCGCGTGTCCATTAATAATTGCTATATACTTTTTCCCAAAAATTATATAGCACAAATTTATCCACGCCCTAATCTTCTTTTCTGCATCTTTTTCCAAATAATCCTGCACTGAGAGCAAATTTCCCGTTCAATACCTAGCAGTTTAATAAGGACTTCACAATCCACCAAATCTAGTGCTTTTTCAATATCATCATCGTTTCGAACGATATGATCTATTTCTTGCAGAAGTTCACTTCTAAACACCGGATCCATACATTGGATTTTAGGAATCAAGATATTCCCCATTTCTCCCGGGAGAATTTCAAGAACTCCACCGCCGTAACTTCTACCACAGATTTCCGTAAATGCAAAAGAAACGCTGTTGTAATATGCAAGGAGGACATTTTCAGGATCTACACCATTATTGAATTTCATCCTGTGCATAGTATCTGTCGATACTGCGCCGCAACAGTTGAGGACAAATTTGGGATAAAGGTTATTTCGTCGCAGGAAAAAGGCATCTGGAACCCAAACAGAAGGAACAATATACCATCTATCGCGAATCGAACATTTGTACCCTAGATGTTCACCCTTTGCCTCTCCTGCCATAATATAATCTTTATACCCTTGAGGGTAATCCTCATATGGAGTATCAGGGAACCAAACTAACCGGGCCGGTTTACCTGCCGCTTTATTTAAATTCCAATCATTTTCAGTAAAATAAATTCCATGTGCATGAGAACTTCGTCCGATTAGAGGGAGCGTTGCTTCTTCTAGATGATAATGCCTTGTGACTTCCTCTGTAACAGAAAAGTAGCTATTATTTCCAGTGGTAATACCGACATTGATAAGTCCATATTCAGAAAATTTTGCAAAACGATTATCATTTCTTAACTTCTGGATTAACTTCATCTCATCGCCGTTGATGAAGTATTTTGTCCACTTTTCTTTGACATGCTGTACTGGCTGAAAACCGTTCGAAGCCAAATTCAAACTATCGAATCCGCTCAGGTCGTTCATTTCGATAATCCTGATGCCTTTTTCAGCATCTCCTTTTTCGCCTATAAAGACGATAACCTCTTGCTCAATATCAGGAAAAATGAGCTGTTCAAAGGTGATCAGAGTAATTTTAGCAAGGTGATTTGCCAAATAAAGCCGGAGATCTTCTGCATAGGCAACTTGTAGAATCTCGGCTGGAATCACAAATGCAATTTTACCCGTTTTTGACAGCATTTGTACACTCGCTACCATGAACGCAACCCAAGCATTAATTAGCTTATTGGATTTCATGCCATGTGAAGTTAGTATCTGGGATTGACACTCTCTTTGGCTTTCTTTGAGGTATTGATAACGAATATAGGGAGGATTACCCAAAATCAAGTCATAAGCTTTTTTACCCAAAGCTTCTTTGTAGAAGTCAAAGAAATCTTGATTGATCACTTTTACCTTCGGAATGTCTTTATACCTTTTAGACACTTTTTGGGCTTCCGGTGATTCGATTTCAACTCCCTCCACACTGCTGACTTTGTCAAGCAACCCGATCTCCTTTAGACTATCGAGAAAGACACCGTCTCCACAGCTTGGCTCTAACACGGTATCAATATTTTCGGACGCAAAAAGGCGCACTATAGCATTTGCCAATTTCTGGGGAGTGTAGTACGCTCCTCTTAATTTCTGTTCTGAACTATCCTTTTTGAGTCTCATCTAAACTAACCTCACTTAATATTCAAGGCGATAAACTTTTTCAATTAGCCCTTGAATTTTATGGATAAGAGCATTTTTCTCATCCTGCAGTACTATAGAAATACGTTTTGCTGGATGATTCATCAGTTCATCATTTATATTGTAGATTCTACGACTAGCAGCAACTACGTTATCATAGATTTCTTTTTGTTTTCTATCACTAAAATCCAGTTCAACAAACGGTAATGTTGACAACACAAAAGTACCTCGTGCCGTAAATCCATTCTCAAAATCGCTTCCTACAATCTCTAGGATCTTTTCGGTAATTGGGTTAGACAGCCATGCTTGAAGATATTCCAGTGCATATGGACTTCCTTCTTTTTTAGAAACCGCGCAGTAGCCCGCAGTTCCACCAGAAGCAATTAAAATATCGTTAGTATCCAGAATATACATTGGCTCTTTACTCAACACACCTACAATTAACTTGGGAGTATTAATAAAAGCTGTCAAAGCTTGTGTTCTTCCATATTGATACCAAGTATCAGGGGTAGCATTAGGAACATCTCTAATACCTTGACCAGATACGCATTTGGGAACCAAACGATCATAGTAGTCTTCCAAATATGCAAATGTTCCCGGAAAATGAGATTTCATATAGTCAATTGTGAACAGACGTCCTTGTGGGTCATAGGGAAAAATAATCTGCTTATCAGTTGTTAAAATACTATACGAATTCAGGCCTTTTTCTGCCTTCTTTGTTGGCTTAAAATAAGGGCGCAAAATTTCACGTTCGATTTTATAATGCTTTCCATTCCGGCAAACTTCAATTGCAGTCTGATCTTCCGCTACGATCTCATTTGAAGAGAACCAATAGATTGGGGTAGGACGTTCCGCGCTTGTTTGAATTCCATTGAAGATTTCAGCGTGTTTTGTGATTGGAACAGCAACCTGATCTAGATGCTGGAGCATTGTTAAAAATGCAAAATCTGTTGTGAGTCTCCACGGGAGTTTATTAAGAATTGAAGAGCTAAATTCCATGGAATTGACTTTCTCTCCAACCCATAGTTTATTTGCAGAATCCACACCAGTGTAGCAGAATTTTTCCTGTGGAGATTTACATAAAAGAAGGATAGAACTGTAAATTGTCTTGTCCTCAAACAATTGTGCATCCCCAAAATCATCAAGGCTTACCAAATAGTGGCCTTTTGCAATTAAATCCCGCAGATGTTCTCCTGCGCTAACCTTAAAGAATTTATTCGGGACAATATAGCAAACGTAGCCTGCGTCCTTTGTTTTTCTGATTGCTTGCTCAATAAAGATGAAGTACTTATCAAACTGTTTGTATGATGTCTTATACTTTTTCTTATAGATTTCGACCTCACTACTGGGAAGAAGTGCGTGCATCTCCTCGATATTTACGTAAGGAGGATTACCAATTATGGCATCAAAACATTCTCCGTTATTGATTTTTTCCCAGTTAAAGGGAACAATTTCCAATCGCTGTCTTTCTGCTCCAGAAATTCCTATTAACTCATTTTCACTGACCAAGGCATTGCCAAAGAAAATATTTGCACTTAGATTTGGCAATATGGGGGAAACAGTTTCAACAGAAGGTTTGGTCTCGTTCTCAATCAGCTTGATCAGGAGAGAGAACTTAGCCACTTCTACAGCATGAATATCAATATCAATGCCGTAGATGCACGAACACAAAAGCTTCTTCTTCTCGGCCAAAGGCAATTTATAAAGATCAACCCCTATTTCCTCCAAATGGTTTTGTTGGCCGGCATTCAAATACCATTGCACGCAATAGTTTTGAAGATAGGAAAATGCTTCTTCCAGAAATACTCCAGAACCACATGCAATATCAGCAATTCTCAACTCTAATAATTCTGTTGGCGTTTTGTTTTCGCAAACCTTGGCCAACGTTTTTTCAACCATATATTTGACAATTTCCGTGGGAGTTGTAACCACGGAACGATTGAGACATTCTCTTTTTTGTTGCAATCCAATCCTGCCATTTTCTAAGAGGACTAACTGCTCTGTTAAAAACAGCTCATAAATTTTACCTAGCAGATGGGGTTCAATGATATTAAAGAGGTAAGGGCTCTGAGGGTAATATAATCCCTCAATCATATTTGTAATAACATCGCAAGAGAGATCAAAAACAATATCATCGCCCGAAAACATCCCAGAGTTGTATCTTTGATCCGCAGCTCTGAACAGTTGCTCTAGACTTTTCTGCAATTGACCTTTATCTGTAATGGTTTCTTTTAAATTATGATATAGAGGAAGGTTTCTATCCTCACAAATTCTCAGGAAAACAATTTCGTTGATAAATTCTTGCACAACATCATTTAAAACCTCTAAAGAGGTATATCGTCCACCTTTCGCATATAGTTCATTGCTCAGAGCAATACGCCAACTGTTAATCTGAGACAAAAACAGCTCATCAACCTGCTGTGTTTGACCTCCAGAAGCAGGAAAATTGTCATCTAGATATTGATCAAATGAACCGGAATACACAGCCGATTTAGAAATCAAGCTGCAGATTTCGTCAAGCTTTTTTACATACTCAGAGTAGTGGTAGAGCCGGTAACGCGCAACTGTACAGTTATCGTTTTCCAGCGGAAAATGACAAGTATCATATATTGCTAAGAACTCGAAGTTAGTTAGAACAGCTAACCTATGCTTTGCATTCCAACCATACTTTCTAGTCTGAATAGCAGGAGCATCAACTTTCGTAATATCAACTGATGGTTTTTTAGCTTCTACAAAAAATTTTGCTACTCCTCGGAGAGTCATTGTGTAATCCGGACGGTCCGAACGAGATGAATAATTTTCAGCAATAACCTCTCTGTATTGAGGTGCAGTACCCTTTTCATTGGCCACATCCCATCCTAAAATTTTAAGAAAAGGATCTATAAACTCAATGCGGCAAGAATGTTCATTATATGCTTTTTTGCTATCTTTATAAAAATCTATATTTGCATCAAAATGCTCAACCAACTTTTGAAGTTCAACTTTGTTATTCATTATCAAACTCCGCCTTTCGCTTTTCGTTGGTGGGCTTTTCTGCCTTCTCCGGGATAATCCAAATGCGGCTTAACCGAGTTGCACCGGGAATCCGATTCGTCTTACACAGTATTTGAACCTGCCGTGGAGTCACACCCCATTTTTCAGCTGCCTCTTGAACCGTAATATAACCATTCATTCCTCAACACCTCATTGAGTCCAAAGTACAACAAACCAGTTTAATTATATTCGTTTAAACGAAATCTGTCAATCTTGGTGATCACTATTTTTCCTCTCTTATTATACCTTTCAGCGTATTCAACTAAATCTTTTGCATTGCTCCCTGGCTGCCAGGCGTAGGCAATCAGGTAATCTACATGGTCTACAACGTATCGGTTTGCTGCCACGATTGCCGCCCGATAGGGCACTCTCTCCATTCCAGGAGGATAGAACAAGCTGTCAAATTCCTCCGGCTTCTGGATGGGCCTCTTTGCTGGATGATAAGGAAGCAGCAGAGTCAGCTCCACTTCTGAGTACTGGGCCTTCAACTCTTTCACTGCCCTGGCAGCAAGGCTGTCAAACCTGCCATAATGTCCTACGATGAACTCTCCTACCCCAAGTTCTGTGATATGGCGCTCCACTTCAGCCAACAATGCCGGGTAAATGGTATCCGGGGCATCTCTATGGCCAATGAAAAAGCAAGTCTTTCTCATAGTCTGCCCTCCCCTTATAGTTGTGTAACTCGTTAAAATTATACGATATAAATGATTAACTTGCAACGAATTGTAAAAGTATAATTTACGAAAAACACAATTAAAGGGGTGACTCAGGTGAAGGACATTCTTTCTGTTATCACCGCATATCGAGAAGAACGAGGCTGGACCGAATACCAGCTTGCAGAGCGTTCTGGTCTCCCACAGTCCACTATTTCTTCCTGGTATCGGAAAAATATGATTCCCACCATCCCCTCCCTGGAAAAGATTTGTACTGCTTTTGGAATCACTCTTTCCCAGCTGTTTGCCGAGCAAGATGATCCCGTTGCTTTAACGGATTCGCAGAAAAAGCTTTTGGAATCCTGGGCCAGGTTGACCGAGGAGCAGCAGGCTGTGGTGTTTGCCCTAATTGAAAAGATGTAATCAGGTGATCTCCCTTGTGTATCGGTGAAGCTGTCAAAGAGCGGATTCTGGAGCTATGCCGGGAGAAGAATATTTCCATCAACAAGCTGAGCACCATGAGCGGTGTTACTCAGTCCATGGTCAACAACATTGTTAGTGGCCGCAATCGGAGCGCCACCATTTCCACCATCAAAAAGCTTTGTGATGGCCTGGGAATTACCATCAAGCAGTTCTTCGATTCTGACCTGTTTCGGGATCTGGATCAGGAACTTCAGTAAAACAAAAAAGCCCGCCTGCACCCGCACATAAGCTGTACGGATACAGGCGGTTTATCATTTTATACGGTGTTCTTTTCTAGATTTTCTCCTTCTGGGGCTTGGCTTTGGGGCGTTCAAAAAGATGCCAGAGTTTGTTCCTTTCAATCTCTGCTTCATAGCTCTGGAGCTTCCTTTTCAGGGCTGTATTTTCCTGTTCAAGGCCTACTGTGCTCAACTGACGCCGGACTGATTTATACTCCTGTAATTCTGCATTCAAAGCAGCCACTTTGGTCTTCAGTTCCCCGATCAGCTTATTGGCGGCGTCCAAAGCTTTCTTTAAACTGACCGCCTTATGCTCCTGGGTACAGTACTTCTTGGCAGCGGCTGAAATGGCTTCATATTCCGAGCGCTCCAGAATTACCTTGGAGGAAAACGGAACAGGCCGGGCTTCGATCTGCTCCACTTTCTGGACCTCCACCTGCTGCCGCTGGACTCTCTCCAGCTTCTTTTCCAGAGAGGCAGCTTGCTGCTCTTTTTGCTGGGTCTGTTCGGTCAGGGCCGCCAGCCTCTCTTGCTCCTTCTGAACCTTAAACTGAGTCACAGTCAAATGCTCCTCTGAGCTGCCACGTTCCCCTCGTTCAATATCGGAGTATCCAGCTTCCTGCATATACTGGTAGAAGTCATCCTGGAGAACGCTGTAGGACTTCTTGAGGATTGGTTTTCCCTTCTCGGTCCTCAATGGCTCACCGGTGGTTTCGTCCAGGATAGGTTTGAAGGCCCACTTCTTGCTCATACTGACCTGCATGATGGTCTCCTTCACCTTTCCCACCAGAGACTTATCTTTGCACCGTTTGGTCCAAAGGATTTGCTTTTCTACCACCGGCACATACACCACATGGAGATGGTAGTGGTAGACATCCTGGCCCAGAGCCTCTGACATAGCCCGGTTGCGTTCATCGGCGTGCATGACTGCAGACAGGATATACTGCTCTCCGCCCACAATCTTGATGGCGGCCTGATAGGCGGCCGTATAAAATTCTTTGGCAAACTCATACCCGCCCCGGTTGAAGAAGTAAGCAGAGTTCACATCAAAGACCAGCTCTCCATACCGGAAAGCGTCCTCTTTGAGGCCGCGGGTGGAGATGATGCCGTCTGTCTCCATTCGCTCAAACTGCTCCAGATAGCTGCCATCCGGCTTCTTGAAATGGACGTTCAGGTGGGAGCGTTCCGGGACAATATCTGGGTTGACGTAGGAGTCCTTTTCGCGCTCGTTATGCTGCTGGGCATTTTTCAATTTCTGTGTGGTCAATCTCATATTTCTCGCGCTGGTACGGTCGATACCGTCGCCTCTTGCCATGGCGCTCCTTTCTCGCCCACTGGGCGGTAGAGATACAGGGAGGCCCGGGAGATGCACTTCTGCGGAAGTGTAATAACCCACTATGACACTTTCAGCCGGAGGCTGCAAAGTGCCGTGGGCTCTCCCGAGGGGCTCTCCGAGGGGGATTGCGGCTCCTGCGGGAGCCGCTCTGGCCTGCGGTCAAATAAGGAATCCCGCAGACCAGTCAGGGCCATCGGCCCTGCGCAGACTCGCCTCCCCACGGTATGCTCATTCTGCAATCTGTGACGGTTGTGACGATGGTGACGATACTTTATACACCCCTTTCAGGCATCGTCACAACCGTCACTATCGTCACGTCTGGGCGGCTGCCAGGGCCAAACTGATCCGGCTGCCATTCCGGCCATGGGTATTTTCATACCGGATATTAAAATCATTGAACAGCTTGGATGCCCGGACATTTAGCCGTTTGGTCAGGGCATTGGCCTGGAGTTCCAGCCCCAGGGCTGCGATCAGCTCGGTGGCACTTCCCTGCCAGGTGGGAGCCTCTGCTGTGAGCAGGGCTGCCACCTTTTCCAGAAGCGGGTCTGGGGGCTCCTTCCAGAGTTCTTTCTCTGCGTGGTCAAACTCCCAGATTAACCGTTCTTCATCCCGCACCAGGTAGACCCGCTGGTCCGGCTGATCTCGGCCCACCACATCCAGCGTGGCTGTCCCCTTGGTTCGTTTTTCCTTTTGGAGTACAAAGGCACCGTCTGCACAGCCCAGCAGACCGGTGGTGCCGGAGATCATATCAAACTTATCCCCCGCCGGGGTTTTCCGGGTATGATGGACAATCAGCAGGCAGATGCCATGCTTGTCCGCGAACTGTTTGAGGCTCCCGATGATCTGGTAATCTTCCGAGTAACTATAGCCGTCTCCCGCTGCTTCCCGGACCTTTTGCAAGGTGTCAATGATGACCAACCGAGTATCTGGATGCTCCTTGATGAAATACTCCAGCTGTTCATCCAAGCCGTTTCCCAGCTGCTTGGCATCGGTGGCGAAATGAAGCCGGTCGGTCCCTTCTACCCCGAACATTCGAAACATTCGTTCCTGTAGTCTGCGGTGATCATCTTCCAGAGCCAGATACAAGACTGTCCCCGGATTGACCTTATACTCCCATAAATCCTGCCCGGTGCTGACATGGTAGGCGATCTGTGCCACCAGAAAAGATTTGCCTACCTTGGGAGCTCCCGCAAAGAGATAGGTTCCCGTATACAGCAGCCCTTCGATGACTGGAGGCTTGCTCTGATAAGCGGTGTCAAACAAGGTCTGCAAGGTAACCGTGGGAAGATATTCCGGAGCCATCATCTTCTGCCGCAGACGTGCCCGCTCCCGCATGCTCAGCTTTGATTTTTCATCGGTTTCATTGATTTTTTCATCCGAAACTGGTATACTTTCTACTGTAGAGTTTTGATTGGACTGCCCTTCATCTGCGCCAACAGATGAGCCCAGGGCAGTCTTTTCTTTTGCGTCAATTTCCATAGGCGGATTCCTCCTTCATTCCATCCAGAATGATAGCGATCATCTGGATGACTTCCAGCACTTCCTGGTCCATTTTTTCTCCGGCTTCAATTCGTTGAAGCTCCTCCAAAACGACCGCCAGCTGCTCCCGCAATGCCTTGAATACCCGGGGATTTCCCTGGACGATCACCTCCCTTCCCAACAGCCGCCGGGTGATATAGTCCTGCTTGGTCAGCCCGGACAATTTCACATAGGTTTCCAGCTGCTTATCCTCCTCCGGCGACACCCGGAAAGCTACAGTTTTATTCCGCCAGCGGTTGTGCTCATCACGATTTTTTTGAGACATTTTCTATTCCCCTTTCTACATCCAGTTTGTCTGCCATCTCAGCTTGCCGGGACGGGAACATGTGCGCATATAGGTGATTTCTATGCTCTCATGACCCACTCGGTCGGCAATTGCTGTGGCAGAGAAGCCCATATCAATGAGCAGAGAAACCGCACTGTGTCGGATATCGTGTACCCGAATGCACTTCACTCCGGCTTCCTTTGATCCTCGCTTCATCTCCCGGTAAAGATAGCTCTTCGTGACCTGAAACATCCGATCCTCTGGCCCGATCCCATACAGCATCTTGAGATAGTCCTGTATTTCTTGGACCAGGAATTTCGGCATGCGGATCACCCGGTTGCTTTTTTCTGTTTTAGGAGTTGTAATGAGGTCCCGTCCGTTCAGGCGCTGGTAGGATTTTGTGATGGATACGGTCCCCTTCTCGAAATCAAAATCAGAAGGCGTCAAGGCCAGTAATTCACCCTCCCGGATGCCGCACCAGTACAGCATCTCAAAGGCGTAATACGAGAGAGGTTTATCCATCATCACCTCGGCAAATTTCAGATATTCTTCCTTGGTCCAGAAGAGCATTTCGCGGTTCTTTTTCTTCCCCATGCTGCCGGCTTTTTGGCAAGGATTATTCTGCAAATTATAAAACCGCGTCGCATGATTAAAAATCGCGCTGAGCTGAGATTGAATTTGTCAAGGGTAATTTCTGCATTTAAAGCTGTTTCATAAAAACCTTCTTAATAAACCGACCGTCGTTGAATTTATGATAATTCCAACGACGGTCAGTTTATTTCAAGAACTTGCAGTAATCATTCTACTTATTAGAGCGTTTTGTTGAAAAACAAGTGATATTATGTTATTATATAAAGTACAATTATTCTACGCACTTTATTCTTTTGAGGTGTTTACATGAAAATCTGTTATAAAAAATTGTGGGTACTCCTTATTGAAAAAGACATAACAAAAGCTCAGTTGCGAAAGGATTTATGCCTTGCTACAGGAACCATGAGTAAGCTCAACAAGGGAGAAGATGTTGCACTCTCCGTACTTTTGCGTATCTGTGAGTATTTAGACTGCGATATTGGAGATATTTGTGAAGCAATAAAGGTGAATAAGGAATAATCTAATTTAGGGGAAATCTGTTATTATATAGCGAAGATTCGAGTTAAAGATTTATGCAGCAGAGGCAACTAAAACCAACAAACTTGCAATAGGAGAAATAAGATGAGTACAAATATATCAAAACAAAAGCGTGAAGACTTACTGAATAAAATCAAAGAAATCCGAACCTTTATTGCTTCAGCTCCGCAGGATGAAAATACGGGCAACCTGCTTTCCTATCTTTCTGACCTTGAGAAAGATGTTAACGGCAAGAAATACGGACTTGTATTTGAGGAACATCGAGAAGAGATCGACGAAGTGCTAGACACGCATACCCCGGTATTGACTGAAGAGGAAGACCTGTTCATTGATAATGGTGAACAAATGAATTTTCTCATCGAGGGGGACAACCTTGCCTCTCTTAAATTACTTGAAAAGACACACAAGGGTAAAATTGACCTTATCTATATAGATCCGCCGTATAATACAGGAAACAAGGATTTCATTTATGATGATGTCTTTGTGGATAAATCCGATAGCTTTATTCATTCAAAATGGTTGTCATTTATGTCTGCAAGACTGAAAATTGCAAGAAAACTTCTTGCGCCACAAGGTGCACTTATCATAAGTATCGGCTATCAAGAGGTACACAATCTCAATTTGCTCTGTCAAGATATATTCTTCGATAGACAAAATGTTGTCGTTACAGTTCAGACTTCTGGGGGAAAGCCGAACGGTGGCTTTAATTATACGCAAGAGTATTTAATGTTCGTGGTTCCAACCGATTTTTCCCCTAACGCAATGAGTTTTACTGGTGGAATTGAAAGATCTCCATTTGAAGGACTAACTTTGAGTACATTTGATAAAACGACTCGTCCTAACCAAACATACCCTATTTTTATTGAAAAAAACACCATGAGAATCGTAGGGGTCGGGAAATCTCTTGCTGAGCGAATTGCCGATGGATCTTATTTAGGTGAAGCCAAAGACTTTGTGTTCGATTTCAATGAGGCACCCGAGGGAACAGTAGCTCTCTGGCCAATTAGTAGCAAAGGCGCTGATTGTGTCTGGAGACTTATTTCTACAAGGTTATTGCACGATTGGAAACTCGGATATATAAAGGTCAGTAAAAACAAGTCAAAGGCTTGTCCTAACGAATATAGTTTACAATACTTACCTGATGGTGTTATTCGGAAAATTGAATCCGGTGATTTGGAAGTGATCGGTCGTGAAAATGATCTGCCTACTCTTAAACTTGGAAAAAATGAAACCGTAGGTAGTGATATTCCAACAATTTGGACAGAAAAGGATTTCTTCACAACTAAAGGTTCATCATATGTACGAAACATATTTGGAGATAAACGTTTTCCTTACCCGAAGCCACTTGAATTCATTGTTGAGCTTTTAAGGGCATCAACATCAGATAATAGTTTAATTGTTGATTTTTTTGCTGGCTCAGGCACTACAGGAGAAGCAACAATGCTTCTCAACAAAGAAACACGTGGCAATCGCCGTTTCATCCTTTGTACCAACAATGAAAATGGCATTTGCCGAGAGGTTACTTATGAGCGTATTAAGCGAGTGATTGACAAAGAAGGGTACACCGCCAGTATTAAATACTATAGGGTAGACTATGTTCCCGTCAGTGAGCGTATGTACTATGAATATGCAGACGAATTACTTTCTCATATTCGAGAACTTGTTGAACTTGAAAACGGTGTAAATTTCACGGGTAATGCAGAAATTGGTATTGTATTGACAGAAGATGAGCTTGACAACTTTGTTACAAATGCAGATGATTTTGCAAAGTGTAAAAAGCTCTATATGGGTCACGATCTCTTACCGACGGAGGAACAGGAACAGATTATTAAGGCGCACGGAATCGAAATCAGCATTATTCCTGATTACTATTACCGTGATTTGCAGGAGGTTTGATTATGAAATTAAAAGAATTTCAGTTAGAAGCTGTAAAAAAACTGTTTGAAGTAATGGAAACTCCTGCTCGTGATATTATCCTAAAAAGCCCAACAGGAAGCGGAAAGACTATTATTTTAACCTATTTCATGCACCAATACATACAATCTTTCCCCAAAACCGTCTTTGTATGGCTTACACCGGGAAAAGGCAACCTTGAAGAGCAAAGCAAGGCGAAAATGGATAAATACATTCACGCTTCACAGACAAAACTGCTCTCTGATGTAATGGCATCAGGTTTTGAGGAAAACGACAGCTGCTTTATCAACTGGGAGAAGCTAACGAAAAAAGGCAACAACGCTCTTAAAGATAGTGAGCGCACCAATTTTTTGGAGCATATTCAACACGCTCTAAATGACGGTTTGCATTTTGTAATTGTTGTAGATGAGAGTCATCAGAACAATACAATAAAGGCGGATGAAATTATACAGTATTTTCATACGAACAAAATCATCCGTTGTTCCGCCACTCCGAAAGGTATAGCAACAGCGGAAATTATCGAAATTTCTGAAGAAGAAGTTATTGCAGCTGGCCTTATCAAGAAAATGCTTGTTATCAATCAAGACTTTCCGCAAATAATTGAAACGGAAAATCAAACGGAGTTTCTGCTTGGAAAAGCACTTGCCAAACAACGTGAGCTCCGTTCTGAATTTTTAAAGATAGATGTTGATCTCAATCCCTTAATTGTAATTCAATTACCGAACAAGTCGGAAACCTTGCAGGACAGCGTTGAACGCTATCTCGAAACCAAGGGGCTTACTTATGAGAATGGTCAGCTTGCGATTTGGCTTTCTGACAGGCACGAGAATTTAGAGGGAATTGATACTCCCAATGCAAAATCATCGGCAGTCATCATAAAGCAGGCGGTTGCTACGGGATGGGATTGTCCCAGAGCATATATTCTTGTAAAGCTCCGTGACAATATGGATGAAACTTTTGAAATACAAACAATAGGCCGTATTCGCCGTATGCCCGAAGCGAAACATTATGAAAATGATATTCTTGATAGTTGCTATCTTTACACCCTTGATGAAAAGTTTACCGCAGGCGTAAAAATGGCACTTAATAAAGGTGCATTGAATGCTTGCACACTTTTTCTCAAAAATGAGTATAAGGATATTACGCTTATTGGTGAGCATAGAACGATGGTAACATCTACTCGTAATCCTCAAAAGGCTTTACAGGCGATTGCTTCGTATGCAGAAAAAGAGTACGGAGTTGGTACAAACAAGGCAGAGAATAAAACTCGTTTGCAGACGGCAGGATTTGAACTTAGCGAAGATATTGTGAAGCATACTTTTTCAGGCGAAACTGCTACGCTTGCTTTTAATTCGACAGATATGAACAAAATTAAGGTTACGGAAAGACTGGATACGCATATACATGGTCGAGATTACCACCAAAAAATCGGTAAAATTGGTTTGGAGATTGGTATGGAATATTCCTATATGAATACCATTATCCGAAAACTGTTCGATAAGAATTTTAAGTATAGCCGCAAGATCCTTGCATTAGAACCGAGAGCTGTTTACGCCTTTGTAATCAACAATGATGATAAACTTCGCTATTTAGTGCGTGAGGCTATGGCTTATGAAATGGCACAGCTGAAAATGGACATACCATCAAAATCCTATTATGAATTTCATATTCCGCAGTCATGCCTGTTCACCTACAACGGTGATGCAAAAACGCAACATATTATGGAAAAAAATGTTTATCAAAACTATCTGTCTTCTGCCGCCCCCCGTTCTACACCAGAAGTAAAGTTTGAAAAATTCTGCGAACGCTCCGCCAGTGTAGAATGGTGGTATAAGAATGGCGATAAAGGCAACGAATACCTTTCAATCGTATATCAGGATAATTCGGGCAAACAAAAACTCTTTTATCCTGACTACATTATCAGCGTGAAGGGTGAGATTTGGATTGTGGAAACAAAAGGTGGCTTTGACCGTAGTGGAAATAGCCAAGATATAGATCTTTATACTCCTAAGAAATTCAAGGTACTGAAGGATTATCTAACTGAACACGGGCTAAAGGGCGGCATTGTTCGTAACGACGCAGCAACAGATGAACTGTGCATTTGTATGGATACTTATTCCGAAGATATTAATAGCGACAATTGGGTGATATTAAGCAGTGTTCTGGAGTGAGGTGATAACCTTGAAGATAACTGACCACAAAGTACTAACTCAGTATTCACCAGCTAAAGTTCAATTTTTCAGAATAGATCCTGAAGATTTATCTGCAACATTAGAGAACATTTTGCGTGCTCTTATGGACTTATCTTGGCTTAGTAAATTCGATCAAGACTATGAAAAGATAGCATTTAATTCTCGTGCTCAGAAAACGATAGCTGACATAAAAAACAAGTTTGAGCAGTGCATTGATGACAGTATAACAAAAGATGCTGGAGAGTATGTCGTTTCAGAGTTAGCCCGAGAAACCCTGATTACCCAATTGGATTATCTGGATATCCCTCTTGATGAACTTGTAGGAAAGCAACGTTCTGGAAACCCTGGATTTGATTTTCATTCACAAAACAAGGTAACAGATACAGTTATTTTCGGGGAGGCAAAGTATGTTTCTAAAACAACAGCATACTCATCAGCACTCCCGCAAATTGTTGAATTCATTGGAGATGGAAAGGATGTCGAAGACCTTCCGGAATTAAAGCCATTCTGTACACCGTCAGCACTGCAGAGAGCTGCTAAAGGAATAAAAGGGTTTTCTGCTGCGTTCTCAGCAAAAAGTACTGGGACAGATAAAATTATAAAAAACATTGTTAAACGTAAAGATTTTCAAGATCTACTTCAATATGAAGAGATAATATTGGTGGCGGTTGATTTATGAACACTGTATTAGCTAAGGGTAATGTTATTGCCAGAATTCGCAGAGGGGAAGATTTAGATCAAATTATCAACTATGTCAAAGATGAGATTTATAAAAATGGCCCCAATAATGCTGTAGTATTAGAAATCATTTCTTATTTTAAATTATTTCAGCCAGAGTATTTCAAAAAATTCGAGCAAGATATTATAGAAACAATGGGTCTGTTTTTTAAACATCCAAACGTAGAGAGTCTTGCAGGCGCTGTTTTTGAGATGTATCATCAGCATCTTAAAGATGAGTTGGGCAATGATTATACCCCAATGCAAGCAGATATTCTAAAAAAGATAAAGGGGTTGCAGTATTTTAGCTTTTCAGCCCCAACAAGCACAGGAAAATCCTTCGTGTTTAGAAATCTCATTTTATCCTGTTCAAATGATGTGGTGGTCATCGTTCCTTCAAGGGCACTGATCAATGAGTATTTTGATCGTTTGAGTAATATTGTGGATAGCAAATCAGTAAATGTTTTGACATTTGTCGATAGAATCAACACCAAACATATTCATAAAAATATTTTTATCTTAACCCCTGAACGAGCAAGGGAATTGTTTAAGAATAAAGATTGGCTGAAAATTGATCTCATTCTATTTGATGAAGCACAGCTTAGCGATGAGCATTCTGTTCGAGGGTTGTATTTTGACAGTATTGTAAGACGAGCACTAAAACATTTCTCCGATGCAAAATTTGTTTTTGCACATCCATTTGTCGAGAATCCAGAAGCTCAAATGCAAAAAAACGGTATTGAGATAATCGATACAACTTCAGCGTATAGCAATTACGAACTGAAAAATGTTGGTCAAATTTTTTATACACACGACATAACTGCTCAAAAGTTCTATCACTTCGGCAGCGATCCTAAATTTTGGGAACACACAAGTTAGAAGCGGCGTTTGACCCCATTGAAGCTGCTCTAAAAAAAGGGGGCAGCGTACTCATCTATGTTCCCAAAACACATATTTACAGTAAGCAAATATATAGACAATTTCAGAAATATATTTCTATGTGCCACCCAATCGATAATCAAGATGCCTTAAAGATGATAGCGGATCTTAAAGAGTATATTGGCGCCTCAACAACTGATAAGTTTTTTTATAATTCAGATATGCTGGAGAAATTAAACTGTGGAATTGTTATTCATCATGGTTCTATGCCTTTAACAGCTCGACTTCTGTTAGAACATTTTACACAGCAAGGTTTCTGTAGGATCTGTTTTGCCACTTCCACATTAGAGCAAGGAATCAATATGCCTTTTGATGTGGTTTATCTTGATAGATTTGAAGAAAGTAAGACTCTATCTGTAAAAAATCTGATTGGTAGAGCAGGCCGTTCAACAAGTAAACCGGTATTCGATTACGGCAGTGTAGTATTGCGCCCCAATGCAATGAGCAGATTCCGTAATGTATATCGCAAAAAGAATACTCTTTCTTCAAAATCACGCTTAGACATGACAGATGATAAAATAGACGAAAAGTATGAGGAATATAAAGAAGCAATTAATACTGGCGAATTCTCTGATGAATACAATTTGACAAACAAAGATTTGGAAAAGCTGAAATCAGATAGTGTTACGACAGTTGTTCCCACTCTGCTTGATATGATGTTTAATGGCACAGATTTTGTGTTACCTAACGCAGTCGCAAAAGAAGTCTATGAAGATTTCCAGTGTCTATATAAACAATATTTAGGACGAGAATTAACTGCCGCAGAGAAGTATGTTTTCGATTCAGCAATAAAAATTATGATCTGGAAGGTGCACGGAAAAACATTCAGCAAAATATGTCAAGAAAGATATGCCTATGTTTCAAAAGTTGCAGAGCGACGTCTTTTATCGAAAACAGGCCATCAGAAAGAGGCAGATAATCTGACAGTTCGGTATATCGCAGGGTATAGTGATATTCCAAACAAAGAATTGCGAGCCTTTCCACTATTCCCAGCTGAGACTAGGGTGTATCTGAGAAGTCGGCTCATATGTGCAAAATGGAGAAAATGAC